>Ga0210406_10000623_pt1 | contig 47879 bp, 32 predicted proteins | sample IncBWC30MmetaG_FD_155454 | JGI IMG/M metagenome (GOLD analysis project Ga0210406, IMG submission 155454) | Forest soil microbial communities from Barre Woods Harvard Forest LTER site, Petersham, Massachusetts, United States - Inc-BW-C-30-M | ecosystem: Environmental > Terrestrial > Soil >...
CCGTGAAAGGCGCTGTGGGCTCCCGAATCTAGCCGACCAAGGAGACCGAAACGTTGTCTTTGCCGTGAACCTTGATGGCATACATAGTTTCGTCAGCCATACGAATGATTACATCCAGCGAATCAGGCGGATCAAGAAAAGTCGCGGCACCTATGCTGAAGGTCACTTTCCAGCTATGAGCTTTCATCTCTTCCAAGAGCCGCAGGCGAAGCTTGCTGAGCACTAGTTTTGCGGCGGTCGCATCAGTCTCGGGCAAGAGAATCGCGAATTCGTCACCGCCAAGGCGCCCGACGTAATCGCTGGTACGCAGATTACTGGTCACGCCCGCGGCCACCTGCACCAGCAATTCGTCTCCCACCGCATGACCCAAGGAGTCGTTTACCTTCTTGAAGTTGTCGAGATCGAGATATGCAATCGTAAAAGGGCGGCGATAACGAAGGCTTCTTACCCGCTCTTTTTCAAGCGCTTCATAAAACGCACGGCGGTTAGGAACGGTAGTGAGTGAATCGATGCGGGCGAGGTCATGCTCTTTGGCCAGCAAAGTTTTCAAGCGGGATTCACTCTCGCTGAGCGCCTTCTCTACTCTCTCCCTGGAACGCAGGTTATTAACCGTGCCCAAATACCCAAACACGCAAGCCAGGACAGCAATCACGGAAAAGGCGGTAATCGCATTTAGAGTCTCTCCCGAGATTTTGTTGGCCTGAGAGGTCCTGCCCTCCAATAGGCTTTGTTCTTCCGATTTCATTTCGAGGATAATGCTCAGCCCGCGAGTTCGCTGGCCGTTTGCGGCAAGCTTACTGCCGGAGACTAGATTCAATTGTGCGATACGTGCCTTCTGGCGTGGATTGTCTGCGGTCAATCTTTCTAAATGGGCAATATGCTCGCGAAAGTAGCCATTTTCAGATAAGGGCTGCTGCGAACCAAGCTCCGCCATGCTATTTCGCGTCGCTTCCAGTTCTGCGATTACCTCATCGGTATGAGCAACCCAGACACTGGCTGTAACCAGGTTTTGTGCAGTTCGGTATGACAGGCCGGCGACCGCCAATAATGCAACCACCATGGCGAGGAAACCCGCGGCCAAACGGAGGTGGAAATTCTGGATCATTTAAATGCATCTCCCAGTCTAGCTTGTCTGGCGAGGAGCCTCGATTACGAAGGTCATGCAGTGACATTTCCACACGACCGCAGGTAGGAATTCCAAATGCGCCGAGTTACCTTACCTTGGGCGAAGGCGCGACGCTGAATTCGATGGTTGACGCCAACAGCCAGCAAAAGCGTCGAGACGAGAAACATGGAAGCGGACTCGGCTTCTGCCGCCTTGTAACGCGCCGCGAAGAGAACAACCACGGTGACCTGAGGAAAACTGCAACAGACCACCGCTTCGCGAGCCGTGGCCAAGACGCCCAGCTGTTAAGGGGCGAAGAAATGCGGCCGCATTGAGAACGGATCCATCAGCGAGAGTGTCCTGGGTCTCGAACAACCAGTAATATTCAGGCATGAGTTATGATTTTAGTCAGGAACGATCATTCAGTCTCAGCATTCGAGCTTTGAAAACAAAGGAGAATGGGTTGAAACCTACCCGGCTTGCGATCGCCAGATATGCTATTTTCCTGTTGCCCATCAGAGTCTCTGCGCAGACGCCGAGTTCAGAAGCATCGCTAATCCGTAATCCTGTTTATCAGCGAAACTGCGCAAAATGCCACGGGATCGCTGCTACGGGACGGCACTTTCGAGGACCGTCGCTCATATCCGAAAAGGCGGCAGCCGTCTCCAGCGAAGAGCTGCGCAGCATCATTAGCAACGGAAAAGGTCATATGCCCAAGTTTGCCGGGAAACTCACGCCGGAAGAGATCGATCAACTGGTAGCGCAGGTCAACGCACTGAATAAAAAATGAGACCGAATCAGCGTTGTGCGACCCAGGGATTCGGACCTGAAGCATGCAGATCGATGGCCACCGTCTTCTCGACTCTAAGAACAAACGTACTCGGGTCCTTCATTCCCCATTTCACATAAGGAATATCAAAGTGGACCGTCAGGTCCCAATGGTCGCGCGCCAATTCCACGCGTGCGGGTACCACGATCTCATGCTCGCCACCGTGAATGCCGAACAATCCGTGGACCTCCACGGTAGACGTGCCCTGGGACGAGACTGTCCCTTGCACGTGATCAGGTTGGAAAGTAACTTCAGGATAGCTGCTACTGTCGAGGACCTCCTTGTGCATCTTCCGGTCCCGGCCTGCGCTGCCGCTATTTCCGGACATGGCGTCCACAATAATGTTCCCGCTTATGGCATCGGTAGATGGATTGAAGCGAACCACCCCAGACTTCAGGCTAAAGCTCCCATGCACAGTGTGCAACACGTCGTCTAGAGTAAAGCTCACGCTAGTACGCTCGGGGGCGAACGCGAGCGTAACCTCCTGCGCAAGAGCGCTCCCTGCCATACTGCTCGCAGTGAGGAGAACCAAGCACGTGATCCTGGATGTAATGTTCACCGTTCGCCCGTCTTAAGCACGCAACACCCGCCATCCCATAGAGAGTCCCAGCTCCGCAAAGTCGACAGGGGATAATGCCCCGACGTGCATGGCCAGCATGCGGGCAAACAGTCGTGGATCGGAGCTGAGGGCACGCATTACGCTTTGCCGGAGTGGGTTTTTCCAATCTAGTGTAAGCATGAGTCTCGCCATCATTGCGGGACGAGTCGCCAGGTTCCTGTGCTCCCGTTGGTATCGTTCGAGATCGTTGGCGGCCAGGCAGTCAGCCAACAAGCTGGCCTGGGAAAAAGAAAGACACAAGCCTTCCCCAGTGATGGCGTCTACCGTGCCGGAAGCGTCTCCGACCAGGCACACTCGATCTTTGCAGACACGCCGTACCTTACGCGTTGATGAAATCGCGCCTCGCTCTGCAGAGCTCGGTTCCGCCCCGCGCAGCCTTGAAACCAACTCGGGAAACGATGGGAGAGCGTCGTCTAAACGTAGCCCCCGATCGCGGGAAATTAATGTGATGCAAACTTCGTCGGTTGCGACGGGAGTGGCATAAATCTGGCACTTCGGTCCCCAATGCAGCTCCATGCAATCGGTCCATGGAGCGACGCGATAGTGCCGGCGGAAAGCGAATCGCGTCCGGTCGCTGGAATAGAAATGCAAGCCAGCCCATCGCCGAACCAGAGAGTGCCCTCCATCTGCACCCACAATCCAACGAGAACGCACAACGTCGTTCCCCAACCGCACGCCCTCAGAATGCAGACCTCTAACCGGAGTGCGCCAAAGCAGCGTGACACCGACGGCCTCCGCTTGCTCGACCATAACGCGGTGGAGCACCGTGCGACGTACTCCCATGCCAGTTCCTTGCGGGAAACTGGCGTCTACCCTCAACCCGGCGCTGACGAAACGAATACCGCGGAATGGATACGCATTCTCTGGACCAACCGAAATTCCTAATCTTCCAAGGGCGGCAACGCCATCCGGCATAAGTCCTTCGCCGCACGCCTTGTCGATGAACGGAGACGCTCCGTCGGCAACCATCACCTCAAATCCGCGCTGCCTTGCGGCGATTGCGGTGGCTAAGCCTGCCGGACCAGCTCCAATAATGAAAACATCCGTTGCCGTAAACATGTTCGCAGGGGAATTCCAGCCAGAAACGAGGGCGCAACGTTGCGTCCCTCAGGAAGCGAGGGCCCTCCCCGCTAAGCCCAGTGCTTCAGACCAGAAAGGACCGGGATGATGAGCCAGGTCGACAACCCGGCGGACCGCCGCTACAAATTCTGCCAGCTGTGACGCAGTGGCCACCAGCGGAGGAGCGACTTTCAACACCATGAAATTGTTTCCACAAATCTGTGTAAGGATGCCGCTGTCGCGAAAGAGACGCATGACGAGAATCTGTCCGAACATTGCAGCATGAATCTTCGCAAATGCTTCGAACGGAACGCGCAACGTGAGGCGTTGCGGAGCCGTAAACTCAATTCCGCTCAACATGCCTTTGCCGCGGATATCCTTCACCATTTCATATCCTAAAAGTGCTTCGGTAAGTTGTTCCCGCAGTTGCGCCCCAAGCTCGATGGCGCGCTCACCAAGCCTCTCGCTTTGCAGCACATTAAGCGTCGCCAGGCCGGCGCGCATGGAGAGAGAGTTTTCGCTGAATGTGGAGGCGTGGACAATTGAGCGTTTGAACGAAGTGAAAACAGACTGGTGCACGTCATCGGACATCAACACGGCACTCACAGGGACCAGGCCACCACTCAACGCTTTTGCAAGTACGACTACGTCGGGTTGAATGTCAAAATGATGCGAAGCCAGAAAGGGGCCGGTGCGAAACATTCCCGTCTGCACTTCGTCTGCAACCATCAAAGTACCGGTGCGCCGGCACAGGCCTTGCGCCTTTCTCAGATAGTGTTCCCCAGGGATCTGGACGCCGCCCTCCGATTGAATTGGTTCGACAAAGAACGCGGCGTAACGTTCGGATCCTAATTCCTTCTCGAGGGCATTCAAGTCGCCGAACGGCACCAGCGCGGTCTCAGGAAGAAGTGGCCCGAAACCTTTGCGCCAGTACTCCCCGTCGGTCAGTGAAAGCGCGCCACAGGTGAGGCCGTGAAAGGCTCGCTCGCACGCCAGCAAACCGGTACGCCCCGTGTAGGCCCGGGCGAACTTGATCGCCGTCTCTATCCCTTCGCTTCCGGAACTCGCAAAGAACACTTTCGAAATCCTGCCCCCAGCCAACCCGCAAAGACGTTCTGCCAGTTCGCCTGCGAGTTCTGGCACGTTCGTTTGCAGCATAACGGGCCCGGTTTTGTCCAACTCGGCTTTAAGCGCGGAGACGAGCGTGGGATGATTGTGTCCTATATTGTGGACGCAGTAGCCGGAAAGAAAGTCCAAGATCCGCCGCCCGTCTGCTGTGTAGAGTTCCGTCCCCAGACAGCATTCGTAACTGACATTCATTTCGAGCAAGCTCAGTAGCTTGACCCATTGAGGATTCACGTGGTCGAAGTAGGCGTCGGTGCGGATACGTCCTGATGTTCGCATTACCAAAATAAGAGACAACAACGAAAAGTGACAGAGACCTTGCTTTACACTACGTGCTGCAACCGAACGTCAGGAAGGCACCCGAGGAATGGCTTTCTCCTATGATGCCAGTCGCTTTGGAATTGGTTGCAAGCCGCTCACAACTCAGACTCAACCGACGTTAGCAGACGTTTCTGATAGTGTCGCCGCCTTCAAACAGTTTTGGATCTGAATTGTGGCTTGCCGTGAGCTACCCAGCCCAGCCATAAAGTTGTCAAGCGGAGCGACGAGATCTCTGCAGTCGCCGGATTACTCTTCAGCGCTCGCAGCACATCCGGCCCCGTCATTTTGGCCAGCTAGCTTCGCTGGCTCTGCAGAACAAAACGCTGATCTCTGGACTGCTGCTTCGTGCCACCGTTCATATCTCAGGGTTCTACTGCTTCCACCACACCGGTGGGAGCGGCAGCTTTGGCAGGTGGAGCCGTCTGAACGCTTGTCCAATTTCCGGCGCAAATTCCTGAGTAAGATTCTGTATCGCAAAACCAGTGAAGACCGTTAAGCTCCGCTGCCCCGCATGGGTAGTATTGTTCCAGCCATCGGGAAGATAAGCATTGCCGACAAAACCGGCGGCGCCTGCCCCCACGAAATTTCCGAAAGCAAGAGTTCGATGTCCGCCATCAGTCTTATCAAAGAATGTGAATGTGAGAGCATGGGCTGACCGTCCCAGAAACGACTTGCTTGTAGATCGTGAGTAGCGAGGATCTTCATGAAGCAAAGAGTCGACGGAAAAGCGCGCGAAACTCTCTGCCGCGTTGCGCGCATAAGCATTGCCGTAATTGCGGCCAAACGCGCTGATGCCGTTCCTCCATTCTCGCGGATATCCGCTGGGCGGAGTGGCCATGGATAGCCCGGCTTGGAAGGCGGTCGTAAAGATCGCGCGCGGACCAAATACTGGTTTTTCAAAATAATTGAATTTCTCGCCGGCGGTCATCGGTCCCTTTTTCGTGCTCATCGGCAGATGTCCGAAGCTAAATGCGTCCACTGCGTCCTGCATGCGTGTATCGAATTCCGTTTCTCACCACGTTTTCGACGGCACTCGAAAGCAGCTCCGCATTGGCATGAACTGTAACCCGATCACGACGGCATTCGGTCCACACCAACAGAGATGCAGTCGATGATTGAAAACGACTTCGCGTGTTTTGCCAACAAGCTCGGCGACGACTCCATCGAGAACGATTCTATGTCCCCCACGACCGAACAGATTCGGAATGCTCGTCCGCTCGCAGCGGTCCTGTCTCCGCGGTGTGCGCGAAGGTCTGGCCCATGGGAATTTCCTTCTTGGGAATTTCCTTCTTGACAGCCCCGTTCTGACGGTCGTAACCTTCCGAAATTCTAGTAGTGTTGACTGGGCTTCTTAGTTCAACAAACGAACAGGTGACGCCATGACTGGAAGACACTCCCTGTCCTTCGCCCGGTGCAGTGTGTCCGCTCTGCCCCTTCGTACTTCGCGCTCACTCGTCGCTGCGGTGACCTTGTTGGCCCTCTTGCTGCTTGCCAGTGTGGCGTGGGGCCAGGCCACCACCTCGGTGCGCGGCTCGGTGACTGATCCGGGCGGGAACGCAATCGTCGGCGCCAACCTCGTGCTCGCAAACCCCGAATCTAAGACTGAGCGGACCGCGACCGCAGGAGATCAGGGAGAGTACCAGTTCCTTTTTGTTCCGCCCGGAACGTATACGCTCGCGGTCCAGGCCGCAGGCTTCCGCAACTATGAGCAGAAGGGTTTGACGCTGCTGGTGAATACGCCGGCTACTGCGAACGTGCAGCTCAAAATTGGTGCGGCAGCGGAGCTAGTTACGGTTACCTCGGAGATTCCAGCGATAGACCTGGTGGACGCCTCCCTCGGCAATTCCTTTGACGAACGGCAAGTGCGCCAGATTCCGCTCGAGGGCAGAAATGTGCCTGATCTGTTGAGTCTGCAGGCCGGCGTGGCATACACCGGTAATCGCATCGGAGACCGGGATCAAGACACGCGCAACGGCGCAGTCAACGGAGCGCGCAGCGATCAAAGCAACATCACGCTCGACGGTGTTGACGTCAACGATCAGTCAAACGGCTACGCGTTTACGTCGGTACTACCGGTGACGCAGGACTCGGTGCAGGAATTCCGCGTGACCACGACGAACTACGGCGCAGATCAGGGACAGGGATCGGGTGCCCAAGTGGCGCTGGTAACAAAGAGCGGCACGAATTCGCTGCACGGGTCAGTCTATGAATACCTGCGCAACACCGTCACCAGCGCCAACGATTATCTGGTGAAGCAGTCGGAGTTGAACATCGGCCTTCCGAACCAGCCCTTGCAATTGAATCGCAACATTTTCGGAGTGTCGATCGGCGGGCCGCTTCGCAAGGACAAGCTGTTCGTTTTCGCCAACTACGAGGGGACACGCGAACGCGAGCAACAGCGCGCCGAGCGCGTGATTCCTACTCCCTCTCTTTGCCGGGGAATATTTCAGTACGTGAACGCCGGCAACACCGGAACCACTGTCTGGAACGCCGCCCAGCTTCAGCTTCTTGACCCCAGGGGCATCGGGATTGATCCCGCTATGCTCGACTTGACCAATCACACCGGCTACCTCGACAAGACATTCTGCACCGGGAACACGGTGACGAACGATCCTTCCGCTGGTGATGGTCTGAACTACGCCGGCTTCGTGTTCCGCGCCCCCACGAGTCTGGACAACGATGTCGCGATTGTGCGGCTGGATTACCGCCTCACCTCCGACGGCCGGCATACTCTGTTCTTGCGCGGAGCGTCGCAGGACCTGCGCAATCCGGGCGCTCCTTTTCTTCCGGGCGACATCCCTGAGTCCACCATCCTCGATCACAGCAAAGGCTTCGTCCTCGGCTATATCTCGGTTCTCACTCCGGCACTGACCAATTCCTTTCACTGGGGCTTCACGCGACAGAGCTTCGGTCTTGTCGGCAACACCGACCAGCAATGGAACGAGTTTCTAGGTCTGGACCAGGGCGTTACCTTCAGCCACAGCTTCCAAGTGCCTCTCCACAACTTCGTAGACGACGTTTCCTGGACCAAGGGAACGCACACTTTCCAGTTCGGCACCGCGATTGGAATCGCGCGTGATCCGCGCAGCAGTTACCTCCATTCGAACACCATCGGACTGGGCACAACCAACTGGACCTCTCCGATTGGATTTGCGGGCACGACCAGCACGCTCGACCCGACCAACACGGCCGGGCACCTGGGCATCAGCGGTCCGGAGCCTGAGACCGCCACGCAATACGACCGTCCGCTACTGGCCTTGTACGGCATGGTCTCTGACGTGGTCGCCAACTACAACCTGGACAAGGACGGCAATGCACAGGCGCAGGGCGCTCCGGTTAACCGGCGCTATGGGCTCGACTGGTATGAGTTCTATGGGCAGGACACCTGGCGGGTAAAACCCAACTTGACGTTGACCTACGGATTGCGCTGGTCGTTCTTCCCTGCGCCTTGGGAAACGAATGGGCTGCAAACCTATCCGACCTTTGGCTTGGGAACTCAATTTAACGAAAACGTGAAGAACATGAACCAGGGGATCGGCTACGGCGGAATGGGACAGATCGAGTTCAACCTGGGTCGTGGGCCGGGTTTCTATCCGCTCGAGAAAACAGATGTGTCGCCGCGGATTTCGATCGCCTACTCTCCCCGCCCCGCCGGAGGCATGTTCAAGAAGCTCTTCGGCGACAACGACAAAACCGTGTTCCGCCTTGGCCTGAGCCGGGTTTACGACCGCGCCGGATTCGCGCTTCTAAACAGCTTTGACCAGACCGGCGCTGCGGGATTGTCCACGACGATTCAGAATGCCTGCTGCACGTTTGGCGTTACCAGCGCCGAGGATTTGCCTCGGATCACTGGCATCCACAATATCCCGGCCACCAATATCAATGGGGTTCAGTTTTTGCTGCCGCCACCGACAACGAACCCGCCATGGCCACAGATACCTGCCACGAACGCGCAAGCCAACTTGTGGGGGAATGACAACACGCTGCAAACTCCGCACGCCTACACCGCCGATTTATCGATCGGGCGAGAGCTGCCGAAACGCTTCTCGCTGCAAGTTTCGTATGTCGGGCGCTTCGGCCGGCATCTGCTGACGCAGCGCGATCTGACGCAGCCACTTGATATCAGGGATCCGAAGACGGGAATTGACTACTATACGGCAGCTTCAGCCCTATCAAATCTGGCCAGGCAGTTTGCGCTGGCGAACAACGCTGGGCAGCCGACCAATTATTACCAGGGCTTCCCGACGACCGCGCAGATCGCCAGCGTCACCGCCGCAGGACTGGGCAAGACGGCCCAGTACTGGATTGACATGATTCAGCCGCTCCGGCCGGGCGCGTCTTACTACACCGATACCTTTGGCACCGGTCTGGTTCCGACGCCGAATCCCACAGACAGCCTAATTCAGGAAGTTTTCAATCTCTATTACAACCCCGGCCTTTCGGTTATCGGCGACGAGATTGTGGGGCTGGCAGACATTGACTCCTATGGTGGGCTCGGGGACAACATTGGCTCGGGCTCGTATTTCTTCAACGGTCCTCCCGGCCTGCTCCACAACAACTCCGGCCAGTTTTTGAACAATCAGGTGTTCTCGATGTACGGCTGGAGTTCCATTGGCAATTCCAGCTATAACGCGCTGCAGGTCAACCTGAGGAAACAATTCAGCCAGGGTGTTCAATTCGATTTGAACTATACGTATTCCAAGTCGCTCGACATCACCTCGGCAGCATCACGGGTCGGATTTGCGGTGTATGGCTACACGAATATCGGCCTGGTTGGAAGCCGCCTGGCGAACGCGTTCTCACCGAATCTTGCGCGGGCGCCCTCGGACTTCGATCTCACTCATCAGTTCAACCTCGACTGGGTCGCCGAACTTCCTTTCGGCAAGGGACGCGCTTTCGCAGGCAATGCCCGCGGTGTTACGAACGCTTTCATCGGAAACTGGCAGCTTTCCGGAATCGCACGCTGGACCAGCGGATTTCCTTTCAGCGTTGATGGAGGGCAGCGCTGGCCCACGGACTGGTTCTTGACGGCGATCGGGCAGATGACGACCAGACCGAAAACCGGGACGTTCAAAGGCAACGGCACGGTGAATGTGTTCGGCGATCCCGCCGCTGCTGCTGCTGCCCAGCAAGACTTCACCTTGCCGCTTCCCGGCCAGGTGGGCTCGCGCAACGTTTTGCGTGGCGACGGCTACGCCGGTCTGGACATGAGCCTGGTCAAGAACTGGAAGATGCCCTACAACGACGCCCACAGCCTCCAATTCCGCTGGGAGGTGTTCAACGTACCGAACCTGACGCGCTTCAACGCTCAGGGCGTGGGATCGTCTCTGCTTACGTCGCTGACGCAGCAGCCGAACAACTTCGGCGCCTATACGAGTTTGCTGACGCAGCCTCGCGTCATGCAATTCGCGCTGCGATATGAATTTTAGGCGAGCCTGCGCTCATAGCCGACTGCTGAATACTATTTTTTCGGCTGCGCCGTGGGCGGCAGCAGCGGCAGCACTGGCCCGCACTCTCGATGTTTGCCGAGAGTTGTATAAGCGGACATCCGGGGGACTCCAGTTGTGTTCGTCTTTTGTTCGCTTACCCTAGCATATCCCTATTGCCTGCGCAAGATTTAGTTGTTCGTCTTGTTCGTCTGTCAAAGCTCGATAGAAGTTGTACGCTTGCTGCTCGACAAGACGATGAAAAACCAAGCACCGAGCCTTATCGGACCGTAACCGACCTACAAAATTCTGGAGGGGATTTGCCAGTGGTTGATAAGTTTGGCGCCCCGACGGATTTGAACCCGTGTTACCGCCGTGAAAGGCCCGCAGTTGACGGTAATTACTGAAACGACGGCAACACGGATGGCTACCAAAAGCGGTTTCGGTCAGGATCCTTCCGAATCATCAGCCAGGCTACTGCAGCGCTTGATAGAGACAGCCCTGCGCAAGCCAACATGACAACTCGAAATCCGAATACAAATGATTCCTTGACGGATTGCTTGATCGCGGTGCTGGTACTGGGATTGAGCCCAAGGGGCACCGGCAAGCCCGCAAGTTTTATCTCGTCCGCATGAAGTCCCTGCAGAATGGCAGGGGACAGCGAAAGATGAGCCAGGCTGTGATTCATTTGAGAACCAAATACCTTGACCATCACAATTCCGAATGCTGCAATCGCAAGTACCCCGGCTACGCGCGCCACGGCGTTGTTGATTCCAGAAGCCGAGCCGACTCGGTCTTTAGTTACGGAGTTCATAACGACAGTGGTGAGAGGAGCTACCGTGACCGCCATTCCAAACCCGAGAACCATGATTGCCGGGAAGAACGTTCTCCAGTAGCTCTCTCCAACCGATGGCACCGCGAACAGAGCAAACCCAACAGAGACAAGGAGTGGACCAGCGATCAACGGAATTCTTGGACCATAGCGAGCGACAAGTCCACCGGACCAACGAGAGAGAAAGAAGATGAGCAAAATCAACGGAAGGACAGCAGCACCGGCGACTGTGGCGGAATACCCTTGGACTTGGATCAGATTCAGTGGGAATAAGAAAAAGAAAATTCCAATTGCGGCGTATAGCAAGAGCGTAAGCAGGTTTGCACCAGTGAAGCTGCGGGACTCGAACAGTGACAGCGGGAGCATCGGTGAAGTGACATACCCTTCGACAACCACCAAAGCGACAAGACAAGCGACGCCCACGATCAAACTTCCGAAGACCAGAGGATTTCGCCAACCCAGGTTAACCGATTCCATGAACCCAGCAACCAGCCCACCTAATCCAACCGTGGCAAGAAGCGCTCCTGACCAATCTACGCGGCCTGCACTTGCGATGCGGCTTTCTGGAATATGCGAAAGCGAAATGGCTATCACGGCTGTCGCCAGCGGGAGATTGATGAAAAACACCCACCGCCATGAGCCATGCTCAACCAGCCAACCGCCGAGAACCGGTCCAATCGCGGTAGTGATCGCGGTAAAGCCCGACCATGTACCAATCGCGCGGCCACGACTCTTCCCCTCAAAAGCCGCGCTGATAATCGCCAGACTGCCTGGCACCAGGAGAGCGGCGCCAATACCTTGAATGCTCCTCGCGATGATTAATTGATCAATGTCCAAGGCGGCGCCGCAAAGCGCTGATGCGACGGTGAATATCGCTATACCAACTACGAATATCAGACGGCGCCCGAACAGATCCCCGAGCGAACCTCCAACCAGAATCAGCGCGCCTAGAAACAATCCATAAGACTCGACCACCCATTGCACATCGACTACGGTTGCATGAAAGTTGGTTTGGACTGCGGGTAGAGCGACGTTGACGACCGTGCCATCGATGAAAGCCATGCTGGAGCCAAGAATAGTTGCAACAAGTACCCAGATTCTCGCCTCTGCCCTACACGGCACTTCGGCACCTGTTGATCGCATTACGGCTTCATCGCAAGGCGTTCTCATGAAGGCTATGGATACCACACCTCCCAGATTTTCTGAGCGGGAGTGTATCAGGATGATCACTACCTAATCTTCCACCGTGAGCCCCTCAGTGCGTGGTATACAGACCGTACACCAACACGGCAACGGCGCATGTAAGTCAGTAAGGCGCCGATCGTGGTCACGGTGGTGCCGATGGAAGCGCGGTTTGGCTCCCCTTGACCATACGGAGAAAGAAACCGCGCGATTGAGCGTGCCGGGCTGGCGGCCACGGCAAAGGGTGAGGTCGGCGCCTTCCCGGGGAAGCTCCAGGACGTAGTCAGCCGGCGCCGTCATCGAGGGCATCCGAGTCGCCATCGCTGCACAACCCCAAAGTAGTCATTTTGACCAGTTGCTAGAAGGACGTCAACACCTGTGGCTCCGCTTCACGAATTGACCTCGCGAGGTGAAACAGCTTCGAGGACTCTTGCAGCAGCCTGCGCGTTGTCGCAGAAACTTGGCAATGATGACTCGCGACCCATTACGGAAGCTTACACCGGAGGATGGAGGGTCAGTGACCGGGGCAGCGTTCTAACCAACTGAACTTCCCCACTTTGTTTTCTTACCTTTATCGGAAACCCGCGTCTTTATTTAATAGTGGCTTTCCTCAGGTTCAATCGATTCGCCCGCCTCGCCTGTTTCAACCCCGTAGAAGCAAATTCCGAGGTTACTGGACACCATTGACACCAAGCAAAACCGTTGTCAACAAACTGTGCTGCAGGCAACACCAACCGGAGCAGCTGTCCCTGCCCCGTGAATGAATTGTAGAGAGCGAATTCGGATCAATACAGACTTGGCATGCTGCACTTCGCAAGTAACGTCGATATTCCCATTCCCTGCGAGGCGCGGGCACGTAACGGAAAGAGCACGAGCTAGCTCAGTCTTCGAGCGTTGGCAAGGTTTTCAGAACTTCAGTGGCCCTAGGCCGACTCAGAACCGGATCGTCCTTGCGGATCTTTCCATCCCGGAAGACCAACACACGCTTGGCGAATTGTGCGATGTCATGCTCGTGAGTGACCAGCACGATAGTCAACCCCTTGTCGTTTAGATTCTGGAAGATCTCCATGATCTCAACTGAAGTGCGGCTGTCGAGATTGCCAGTGGGCTCGTCTGCGAGCAGGATCGAAGGACGATTCACGAGGGCTCGCGCTATGGCCACCCGCTGTTGTTGTCCTCCCGACATCTGAGACGGGAAGTGCTGTGCCCGTTCTGCGAGACCGACCATCGTCAACGCATCAGCAGCACGCTTTCGACGCTCTGTCTTGTCGATCTTCGCGTACAGCGTGGGTAATTCCGTGTTCTCAAGAGCCGTCGTCCGGGCCAGCAGATTGAAGCCCTGAAAAACAAATCCAATCTTCTCGTTCCGAATTAGCGCCAGCGCCTTCTTGTCGTGTTTGGAGACATCGATACCTTCAAGTAAGTATCGTCCGGAGCTGAGGCGGTCCAGACAGCCAAGGATGTTCATGAAGGTTGATTTTCCACTGCCGCTCGCCCCCATGATCGCCACGAATTCGCCTCGTTCGATTCCAATACTTACACCGCGTAACGCGTGCACTCGTGTCTCGCCCAGTTCGTAATACTTGTGCGCGTCTTCGACACGAATGACCACGCCGCCTGCGGATGCGGGTGGCGCTGCTTCGAGTCGATTGACAGCGGGTATGGTTTCCATGAAGTGGTTTAGCCTAAGATCCTTAGCGCCGCAATCCGCCCAGAGCTGAGGTTTTGGGAGCGACTGATCGAATGATCACCTCGTCCGACTCTTTTAGGTCCCCTTGGAGAACTGAATTAACCTCCGTGTACGCATGGTCTGTGATTCCGAGAGAAACCTTGACCGGTTCCATCGCATTGTCCGGATGCAGCTTCCAAACAACGGCAGTCTCCGCTTTCGGTGCGCGGGGCAGATTTTGAGCGCCCGTGCTAGGCACGTTCCCAACATCGGCCGCATCAGAACCCGCACCGGCCGCTGGCCCTTCAACTCCTTCGATGCGATAGCGCTTATACAGAGCCAACACCTCGTCGGCCGCCATCGGGGGTTTGTACCGTAGGGCAGTGTTGGGCAGCTTCAATACGTTCTGCGCCGTAGCCACCGGAATCGTCACGTATGCCGTCATGCCGGGAAACAGTTTCAACTCCGGGTTCGCAAATTCGATGATGGTGTCGTAGGTGACCACGCTTTGCACCGTCGTCGGGTTCATCCGAATCTGGCTTACCACTCCCTGAAACGTTTGTTTGGGGAGTGCGTCGACCTTAAAAGTGACTGTCTTGCCCACCTTAATGTTGTCCACGTCCGACTCATCCGTTTTGGCGTACACCCACATCTTGGTGAGATCCTGCGCGATGGTAAAGATCGTCGGGGCCTGAAGGGAGGCCGCTACGGTTTGCCCGACATCCACATTTCGCGCCACAATGGTGCCGTCGATCGGAGAACGAATCACGGTGTAATCGAGATTGGTCTGGGCCACTGCGACCGCTGCTTCCTTTTGACTGATTTGTGCCTCGGCTTGGGTAATGTTGGCTGCCGCCGCATCAACCGATGCATTGGCTGCTTCGTAATTCGATTTGGCCAGGTCCAGTTGCTGCGTGCTCATAACGCCATCTTTGGTCAAGCCGACGGCACGATCGTAGTCCGCCTTAGTCTGCACCAAAGCGGATTTCGCTTTTTCGAGATTCGCTTGGGCCGCTGCCAGGTTGGCTTCTGAGTTCTTCAAATCGGCGGTTGCTTGCAACAGAGCCCCTTTGAACAGGGCTGGATCGATGAGGGCAACAATGTCTCCCTTATGTACGCGGGAGTTGAAATCGGCATTAAGTTTTGCGATGGACCCGGACACCTGCGACCCCACTTGGACCGTGATCACCGAGTTGATGGTTCCAGTGGCTTCCACAACATCATGGACGTCACCTCGCTCCACCTTCGCGGTGAAGTGCTGCGCTTGTGTATCCCGGTTCAGTCCAAAGGCGACGAACAATCCAGCTACGACCAAAACGACCGCTAAGATGAGCCACTTGCGTTTTGTCATTTATCTCTGGTCCCGATGGTCAACAACACTTCACTCGTATCGCAACGCTTCAATCGGATCAAGCCGCGACGCCTTGCGCGCCGGGTAGTAGCCGAAGAACACTCCGACAGCGACCGAAAACATCGCGGCTACCACGACGGCTTCAATGGACATCTCGATTGGCCAGCCCAGAGTCTGTCCAACCAAATAGGACCCGAAGACTCCAAATAGCACCCCCGCGGCGCCTCCAACGAGGCTGAGCATGATCGACTCCCCCAGGAACTGAAGCTGGATGGCAGCTTCGGTCGCTCCCACCGCTACTCGGACTCCGATTTCACGCGTACGCTCTGTAACGGAAACCAGCATTACGTTCATGATTCCTATTCCCCCCACGATCAGGGACACAGAAGCGATTGCAATCAGCAGAATCGTCAGAGTCTTGCTGGCATCGAGTTGGGCCTGGATGATGTCCTCGGGATTTCGAATGTTGAAGTCATCCTCTTCCTCGGGACGCAGGTGGTGTCGATCTCGCAGCACAGCGGTTGCTTCCTGTCCTGCCATCTTGACGACGTCTGGTGACACTGCCGAGCACAGAATGTCGTCCAGCCACGTTATGCCCTTGATCTTCTTCTGAGCCGTGGTGTAGGGCAAGATGATTGTGTCGTCCTGGTCTTGCCCGGAAAGGGAGAGTCCCTTGGGATGAAGTGTAGCCACCACCTTGCACGGAAGACCGCTCACTCGGATAACTTTTCCAACTGGATTTTCGACACCGAAGAGTTGCTCCCGAACCGTTCGCCCGATCACGCAAACGTCGGCGGCTCGATCCGTATCATCCTGGGAGAATATAGCCCCCTGATCCACGTACCATCGTTTTACGTCGAAGTATTCGGGCGAAACGCCGCGGTAGGATGTGTGCCAATTCTGATTGCCGTAGATGACCTGAACTGGATCATCCACGTTCGGCGAAACACTCTTGATAAGAGAAATCTGGTTCTTAATCGCGACGGCATCGGCCATGATCAAGGTCTTGGTGTCATGCGTGCCCGTGCGCACTCCGTTCACCGCGCGACCGCCAGCTTCAATCCAGACGAAGTTGTCGCCAAGGTTGTTCAGTTGCTGCTGAACTCGCGCCTGGCCGGCTTTGCCTATAGCTACGACACAGATGACCGCAGCAATCCCGATCGTGATCCCCAGAACCGTCAGGATGCTTCGCATCTTGTTCCTGAGCAACGCGACCAATGCGGATCGAAACAGAGCGCCGTAGTTCATAGTTCCGATGCCTCCGAAAGATCTTAAAGACTCAACATGAAACTACACCACGGTTGAGCTATCTGCCCTGTGCTCTCATGCCATAGCATCGAAACAATATACTGTTTCTACCTGAAGACCACATGAATGCGGATTGACTTGGAGGATTGTCATGCGGGAACGACACCGCTGGTTGGGTCATATCGGCACAATAGCAATATTGATTTCGATATTTAGTTACATTACAGCCGCGGTTCCGTCCGCCAACCAAGAGTCGGCGCCGCTGAAGCTGGTTGCGGACATACCATTGCCAGGTGCCGCAGTCCGCTTCGATTATCAGAGTCTCGACGCCTCTCATGGTCGCCTTTACATCGCCCACATGAACGCAGATCAGCTCGTCGTGTTTGACACTCAGAAACGCAAAGTTGTGGCGAACCTCGATGGCTTCCCCAACGTCCACGGTGTTTGGGCAGTTCCGGAGTTGGGCAGAGTCTATGCATCGGTCACCGGAGAGCACAAAGTCGCCGTTGTCGATATGGAAACCCTCAAGACCATCGCAAAAACTGGACCGGTCAAATATCCGGACGGCATCGCCTACGCTCCGGGTGCGAAGCGAGTCTTCGTATCCGACGAACATGGAAACACGGATGCGGTGATCGATGCGACGACCAACTCTCTGGTGGCCACTATCCCTCTCGACGGCGGTGCGGGTAATACCGTCTATGACCCTGGCTCCGGCCACATCCTCGTGGCGGTGCATGAGAAGAATGAACTCGTAGCGATTGATCCGGCTACTGCCAAGATTATCGGGCACTATCCAGTCCCTGGAATCGAGAGCCCGCACGGGATTGCTCTGGATGTCAGCGCTAGACTGGCTTTTGTTGCGGGAGAGGAAGATAACCAGCTGGCCGTGGTCGATCTCGCAAACATGAAAGTGCTGGCCGCATACCCAGTCGGAAAAGACCCGGACGTGCTGGCGTTCGACACCGGACTCAAGCAGTTGTATGTCTCGGCAGAATCCGGAAACGTGACCGTCTTTCGTGAGAACGGGAAGACCCTCATCACGGTAGGCTCGTTTTCTATGCCCCACGCGCACACGGTTTCCGTCGACTCGGACACCCATCTGGTCTATTTCCCTCTGCAAAATATCGAGGGCCATCCGCTCTTGCGGATCATGGAGCCGAACCGAACGAAGTGATCCTCTGCGCTTCCTCTCGTTCGTCGTCCTAGTCCTGCACCGTGTAGATCCACAGTTCCGCGCCGTGGTCGGCGCCGCGCGGGAAACCGCTAGGTAGAAACGGTCGAACCCCTTCCTTCCCTCTCCGAAATACCCGGCGGTGCGCTCCTCCACCGGGCAGGGCGGCCAGGCGCATCGCACGCCCCGCCAAAAACTCTGGTCATCTGGTCATTAGGAGGCGCGCGGAAAGTCAGTGGCTATGGGGAATGGCACTCGCTGCCGGGGAGTGGATATCGACTAGGCCAGAGACGCTTTATATAGGGCGACGAGTTTCCCCCAGGCACGCTCGGCCTCGGGCTTGTTATAGATCGGCACACCGTCACGGACGGGCATATCCGGCACGCACCAGCCATGCTGGGCTGAATAAACTTCGATTTCGGCGGAAACCTTCGCGGCCGCGAAGGCCTCCTTCAGCTTATCCTTGGCATCCGGCTGACGCGAGTCGTCGTTCGATGCGATCCCGAAATACATTCGCGCCTTGATCTTCGGCGCGAGCAGATGCGGGCTATCGGGTTTGTCGGTCACCAGGCCGCCGCCGTGGAACGATGCGCCCGCACCAATGCGATCGGGCAAGAACGCGGCGGTTCTTACCACCAGCGCGCCCCCCATGCAGTAACCCTGGGTTCCGATCTTCTTTGCCTTGTTTACTTCTCTTTGCGCATCGAGGAAGGCAACGTAGGCGGCGGCATCCTTCTCGGCATTGCCGGCCGCGTTCACCGACGCCATCAGCGGCCGGAGCTTCGCCATATCGTCGGCATTCTGAAAGTTGAAGCTGGAGGCATCCGTGAAAGGAGCTTTGGATACGCGATAAAAGGGATTGGGCACGAGGACGGAATATCCCTCCCCCTCAGAGGCAATACGCCTGGCAATGGCACGCATCGAGGGCCGCAAGCCGAATGCGTCGGGCCAGATCAACACTCCCGGATGGGAACCGGTTTTCGGACGAATGAATGCGGCGTCGCAAGTTCCGTCCGGAGTCTTGATCTCGACGTCGGTTTCGATCACTTCAAGGCCCACGGTCGCTGCCGATTGTACGGTCGCAGCCAGTCCGGCACCGAGCAAGAGGGCGGCAAAGTCGCGGCGTGTGATGTCTAAGGGATGCGCGTCGTTCGTCGGTTGGTTTTTCTGGTCATCTGTCATGGATTTTTTCCTGCAACGAGTCTATCGCGTTTCGCCACACGACCACATCCTCGAGACGTCTGGTTTGTGGAACTCCTCAACAGCGGACTCCTCGCCTATCGCGACGCTATGCCTGCACCAGAAGGTGGTTCCAGTACCCGCAAATCGCCTTCTGCTTCTCGCCTCGATCCGCATTCGGTCGATCTCGGTCATCGCGGGTGCCTGCAACCATCCGAATAGTTTAATGATGTTTTTAGGTTGGAATCCGACTCTCTGCATAGGCAGCCTTGGCGATTGTTTCGCTGCAGCCGACGATTGGGGAGATTAAACACCGCCAGGGCGTTCTCGGGACCTACCGTGCTGAATCGTCATACCATACCAGGCTATGATCCCTTTAGACTGCCAACGATCCCTGTATTTTGCAAAAAGCAAGCCGCGGGAAGCAAGCGGCACGACAACTGCCGGTGGTAGCTCGCCCAGGTAAGGATCAGTCTCGCCACACTCGGGCTGGATCGGCACGCTCGTAGCGCGCCAGGCCGGAAGATTGTTATCCATGTTAAATGCTTCCGCGATGCCGCGCGATTTCAGACATCACGGTTCGATATTCGCCATCCGAGTGCAAGCTTTCGACAGCCTTGCGGAGAGCTGCGTTGACGGCCGGATCATTGGAATACCGGTTAGCCGCATCCAGCAGCACACGCGCCATATCCCCGTCCGAGGAAATGCCGGTTGTCGACTGAATCGCTGCAATGGCCATCGCGCTCGAAGTCCCCGGCTTGTCGAGAATCGCCGTCAGAACGCGGGAACGATCTCCATCGGAATGGATGCTGTCCGCGGCAGCAAAGAAAGCATCGCGAACCGGCTCAACATTCGTCGCGGCGAGGTCCACCAGAACACGCGCTTTATCGCCGTCCGACGAAATTCGCTGCGCTGAATTCGCGACTCCTCCCAGCGTTTCTGTCCCAATTCCCTGCCGGCGGACGAGTGTCACGAGCACCTGCTGGTGGTCGCCATCGCTCGAAATCGAATTCGCCGCGTCAAAGAACGCTTTTCGCACGGCCTGGTCATCGCTGTAACTCGAAACCGCCTCTCGAAGCACCCGAGCCTTGTCTCCATCGGAGGAAACTTTTTCAGCCGAGCGCAGGATGCGAGCCAAAGTGTCGCGATCGTCGCCATGTTTTTCCAACAATTTCGAGAGAACGCGCGCGCGATCCCCGTCCGACGAAATCGAGTTCACCGCCTCGAAATACACCATGTGAAGTTCATCACTGGCACGGTAGGGGTCGGCCATCTCGACCAGCACTTCTGCCTTGTCACCGTCCGAGGAAATATGCCTTGCGCTCCGCGCCGCGCGTACCAGCGACTCAGTGTTTCCCGCATCCTTCTTAATAATGTCGGAAAGCACCCGTCGTTTGTCGCCATCGGAATTAATGCTCTCGGCTGCGGCAAAAAGGTAGGGACGAAGGTCGCCACTGAAATACTTTTCATCCACAGTAATGACCACCTGCGCCTTATCGCCATCCGACGAGATTCCCCGAATCAATTTTGCGGAGTCTTTGAGTTGCTCCGTATTCAGTGTGGCTTGAGAGAAGAGCTGCTCCAGATAAATGCGCCTAGATCCATCGCTGTGGATCAATCCGATCTCGGCTAGCACAGCCGGAGGACCCCCGTGCCGGAGTATTCGCGCGACGCGGGGTCCTGCTCCAATCCCGGTGTCGCGAATCACCTGGGGGAGCAATCGCCCCAGCCATCGATGCCCCTCGTCGTCTAAAGGCTTGGAAGTCCGGCCCACCGAGTAAGTCTTTGCAAGATTTCCCGTTTCATCTGCTTTCACGTCATACCCGCGTCCGGAAAGCCAACTCCCTTCTTCCAGACTGAAATGCCCGTTGGGGGACAATGACTTGACATCGCGATCGTCGTCAGTGAATTCGATTGCGCCGTCAATCTTCACTTTCAGTGACGTCCAGCCGTTCTGGGTTGTCGATTCCATATGAGTCTCGCCGCTCTGCTCGGAGGCTACGGGCGCCATGTCAGCTAGCGGAGCGCCGGGGGCGAGAGGCGCTGGTGGTGCCAGGGGCGAAGTGGCAGCCTGCGCTGCCGGCGATGCGGACGGAGTAAGCACGGTGATCGGGGTCAGCGATGCGTGAGACGGCAATGATGCACGAGAAGTCAGCGCCGCAATTGGCACGACGGGGATCTCCCGTGCATGCTGCGCTTGTGGCGCTGTTGGTGCCGTAAGTTCCTGCTGGCTGTTTTCGTTTGCCGGATTCTGCGCGAATGCGATCATTTGCGGAGCCCTGGCGCCCAAATAGATCAACCCGACGACCGCGGCGACCGCCGCTACCAGTGGACGAAGGACAAGCTTCGGTGCTCCGTTCCGGGTTCTGTCCAACATGTGATGAACGCGTTGAAGGAGTTGTGACCGGCTTCCCGCCGCACCTGCGGCCAAGATGCCCGCGGCCCCAAATTGCGAGAGCTCTGCCACTTTCGTTAACGAAGCCGCATATGGCTTTGCGGTTCCCGTTGCTGCGATCACCCAGTCATCGCATGCCATCTCGCGCTCGAGTGACATCCGGTGGCTGAGCCAGTAGACCGTCGGCTGAATCGGCAGCACCGCTTCAATCAATCTCTGCGCCAGGTTGGTCCAATCATCTCGGCGCCGCAGGTGGGCGAGTTCGTGCATCACGATGTGGTCGAGTTCCGAGTCCGAAAGCGTGTCGAGAAATGCCCGAGGGATCAGGATCGCCGGATCGAGGAATCCGAGCGACATAGGGCCCGCGACGTGGCTCGAAATGAGCAATCGCGTTTGCCGCCGAACGCCGTTGATCGCACACAGACGCCGCAAGCGCAACTGCCAGTATTCCGGAGCCGGCGCGGCGCCTGATTTCAGCCTGCGCAGCCCCAGGTATCCAGCTGCCAGCCTGGCCAGCATCATTAAAGACAGGAGAACCCATAGAATCTCGATCGCGGCAAGAACCTTTCCGGAGCGAATGCGAATCAGCGGATGCTCAAGCGGCTCCGTCACTGCCGATGAACTTGGGGAGCCGGCGTTTTGCACTCGCGCTGACTCCGAGCCTGGTTGAGATGCGGATTCACGGTTTGCTTCAGGAATTGATGCCGGATGGGACTCGGGGTTCGCGGCGGTCTTCAACTCCCCGTGCCGAGTTTCAAGAGCCGCGAACGTCGGGACTCCAGGCATGTTCGTTGTGGCAATCGGAACCAAACGCGGTTGATCTCCGGGAATTGGATCTCTGGGCGAGACCAGCCCGATAGGCAGCGCCATGACAGCGAGCAAGGTGAGCCATAGAACCGTGAAGCGGGTCGTCGAGTTCAGTCGCGGAAGCAGTTTCAGAAGGACCCACATCGCCGCCGCTAGAATTGCGCCCTGACAGATTCCGTTCAGAAGAGTTGTCATGGCGAAGTTGACATGTGTCATTTCTGCTCTCCTTGCTCGCTTTCCGCAATCATCCTCTTGATGCGCCGCAATTCGGCTCGGCCGATGGTTTCTTCTTTCAGCAGATTCACGACCAGAAGTTCGCGCGACCCGCCGAAAAAGCGGTTCACCAGATGACCGAGTGCCGTATGGCTGGCTTCTTCATGCGCAATCACGGGTTCATAGATGAAGGCGCGTCCTTTCTTGGTGTGTCGCAGGTAGCCCTTGGCCTCAAGAATGCGCAGCGTAGTCAGCACGGTGCTGTATGCAAGTGGCGGATTGGCCGGCAATGACGCCACCACGTCCCCCACCGTCGCTCGCTCTTTCTTCCACACTATGTTCATGAGCCGGAGCTCACCTTCCGTTAAGTTCGGTGATTTTTTCCGCGCCAACGCTACCTCCCCGAGACGAACAATTAAGTAATTAATAGTTCCCAGGGTTATATTGCACCGCTATCTCCTTTGTCAACTAATAAATTAATAGTTGAGGGATGGGTGTGCTGCCCTCGGGCGGGGCACCGGGCGGGGCATCTTGCAGATCGCGCGCGCTTTCGCAGCTTCGGGTCGACGACGGCCACGCGGTCGCTACCCGCGTGACGTACATACTCGTTCCCCTCACCGCCAGCGGCGACGGATGCCGACCGACCTCGATCCGGTCGAGATACGCGAGCGTTCCGCCTGCCAAAAACGCGGAACGGCGACAAGGTGCTGCCGCCCCAAGCCGAGACGAACACTTGACCGTCCGTCGTGAGCGCCACGCCACTAGGGATAATGATCGGAAGAAAACCGTTGCGTGATCTCGCCGCTCGCAGCGTCACCGCTGCGAGCCGATCGCCGACGTCCTCGGCGACATAAAGGAATTTTCCGTTGGGCGCCACCGCCAGTTCCGCCGGATAGATTGTGCCGGTGCCGTCTTGTGTTGCCAAGAGTCGTCGAGACGAACATTCATGAAAGAAGTCCACGCCGCCAAAGTGTGTCAGACCCTCATGATTATCATGATTATAGGCAAGCTTGATACTTCGAGGAGCTTCGCGGAGAATATGACATCTCACGAAATCCTAACCCAAGGTTAGGATTTCGTAGAACTATACAACGACCTTCTAAAGCGCATCAACGGTGTCTGTCGCCGACTTTCGAGAGGGTTGAAAGCGCCGGATCCAAGTACTTAGGTAGCGTTCGACAATCAGGAGCGCCGGATGAAGAGCTTGTTATATCCTGTCGTTCTACTCACGGGTCTTGCGCTCGTTCCTTGGGCGATGCTTATGGCACAAACCGAGGATGCGCAACGCTCCTTGGGGTTGAGCGACGCCGTCCTGCCGATACCATCGAAGGATGCTCTGCTCGATGCCCGGATCTTCAATCCCGAGTTTTATCGGAGGTTTAATCCCGACCTCGACCTTGCCACAGATGCCGATGCGATCCAGCAATGGACAAGCGGCGGAGCCAATCACTGCCTCAGGGCCTCATTCACTTTTTATTCAACCGACTATCTCAATCGCTACCCTGAGCTGGGCCTGTCGCCCGCATCGGCCGGTGCCTGTGATTCTGCGATTCGACAATTTGTCACCCATGGTTTTAACCAAGGGCGAATTGGCGCATTTGACAGCTACCCGATCGTTTTCGATTTCAACTACTACGTTGACGCCGCAAATAATCCTGACTTGAACAAGCTCTATAGCGACGGCACGTGGGATCAGGTCGATGTGCAGATCCACTGGTTGCAGCACGGTATCGGGGAGCGCCGGGTGGCTTCGGCTTTCTTCAGTATCAAAGACTATCAGGCGCGTTACCCAGACGTTTCGGGACTCAGCCCGGAGCGGACACTGTTTCAATATGTCACCCAGGGTCAGGCTGAGCGACGGTTGGGAAGGGTTCTTTGGGCCGATCCATCGGAATGGAACGCCCTGGTCGCGACAACGCAAAATAGTGTGGTCACGGCGGCGCCAAATGATCTCGTCCGGAATTTCACCGCCGCGAACGGCAAACCGACATCCGTGATTGTGAAGTCGCCAAAGTGGTACCGTTCGCCTTTCGCGCCTTACCCGTCGACGGTTCATGTTTGCGAGGTTCCGCCGCCCAACGGAAATAACGATTGGAACACCCTGACCACTTTCTTGACTCCTGGCGGTGTTAAAGCTGGCTGCGATGTCGTCCGGCTTGCGCCAAACAGTTTCTACCATCTTGTTCTGCCGCAGAACCAACCACGTTGGCTGAATTATGTCCTCAATCACTGGCCCTACCTGCAGATCAACAATGTCCAGGATTTTGTGTTTGATGGCAACGGGTCTACGCTGTATTTCACTGGACCAACCCACGGCATTGATATCAACAACAGTCAGAGGGTAGTGGTTCAGAATCTCACTCTCGACTGGGGAAATCCTCTTGATCCCAATCCTCTCTGGCGCGGACCTGTTTTCGCTGCGATTGGCACCATTGTTCCGGACGGCACGAATTCCGCACACATTGTTCTCGACCCGGATACGCCCGTCCCGTCTGGCTTTTCGCCTTACATTTACGCCTTCAATTTGTGGGACAGGAAAAAAGACGAAGTGGCTCGCGACGACTATCTCAATACAGGACCGAGCGATCAAGGCTGCGACTACGCCTGCATCGAGAGCCATGGCCAGCAGGATCCGTCGCAACAGTCGATGTACCTAAAGGACGGGAGCCTCTACCCCCAGTCGAATCCGAGCGGGCAGTGGGTGGCTTCGCAGTTGCGACCGTATCCGAGGCGGCCTGTTCTGGTTCGCTTCCAGGAATTCTGGGGCATGGTGATCGAGGATGACTACGGATCCAGTGACATTCGAATCATCAACACCTCGGTTCTTACTTCGCCCTATATGGGGATCACAGCCGGCCAAGGTGGGCGGGGACTGTCGCTGGAGAATGTGGTCGAGAGGCCCAGCCAAGGTCGTCCCATTTCGACCGTCGCTGATGGAACGCACTTTACCGGCGTCGGAGGAGACATTGTCGTCGAGGGTGGCGATTTCAGCCATGAAGGCGACGACGTGATGAATATCACCGTAGCGTGGGATACCTTGACGGCGGTAAACTCCACCGATTCCTTTGTGATGAGCGGTCCGGATGCCATCCCTAACGCTGGCGACGCACTGGCTTTCTTTGACCAAGCTCTGGGATATCTTGGCTCGGCCGCTGTCCAGTCGATCAGCCCGCCCAACCTGCCGCCTTGGGGAGGACAGCCGATAACCGTGCAGCTAAACTCAACCGTCAGTTGGTTGCGCTCTGGAATCCACGCGGTCAACATGAATCATGCCCCATCCCGTGTCTTTGTCTCCGACGTGAACATCCATGACAAAGTGGGACGGGGCATTCTCGTTGGCGGATTTCACATGTTGATCCAGGACTCCAGATTCGAGAACCTGACCGCCAGCGCCATCGCGTCGATCGTATCGAGTTACTTCAGTGAAAGCACGGGCGCTTCCGACATTGCTATACGGAACAATGCAATCCTCGGAACGAATCATGTACCGAAGCTCTATCAAACCAGTGTCGACGGCACAAACTACTATCCCTCCCGCAATGCGTCGATTGCGATGTTTACCGACATTTCTTCCACGTATGACGGGATTTGGAACGAGGTCACCGGAATCTATCCGTCGTTTCAAGACATTGAGATTTCCGGGAACACGATCCAAAGCGCATCTGGCACCGGGATCTATGTAACCGGAACCCGAAATGACCGCATTGATAACGACCATTTTGCAGGATGCGCCGCTGTGCCCGATGCCGATCCCATCTATTCTTATTTTGGATCAGAGTCGAGATCGGCCCTGGTCTTATCGTTTGCAGATAACGTTTCGGCGACGGGCGATGTAGTCACAGGCAACTGTACGGCGCGGACCGATTCCGCCTCGAGCAACCATATTCTCGTAGGCCAGTAATACCAAAGCTGACAAAGTTTGCTATGGACCCGACTTTGTCGAAAGTCTTCGTGCGTCGTCGAGAGTCAGATTCATTGCCGTCTTATGCCAATCGGTGTCGAGGTTCCGCCCACAGCGATGAATGCCGCCCAATAGAATGGGCTCACCTGGTCGCCATATCTCGCGAGCAGGTCAAGCTTCGCGTTTCGCAAAGCCGAACTGGTATCTTCGCCCCGAGCCAAGTGCCGGTAGAATTGTTCCATCAACGCGCTGGCGAACGTGTCGTCTGCGCTCCACAGGCTGGCCACAACCGATTTCGATCCAGCCGCTAGAAATGCTTCCACCAGGTTGCTGATGCCCTCTTGCCCCTGCAGTTTGCCAACCCCACTGTCACAAGCAGAAAGGGTCGTGAGTTCGGCCTGCAATCGCAGTCTTATGATTTCCCGCACTTGCAGCAAACCGTCATCCCCCGATTGTGGATCGGTACCCAGCACCAGCGCTGATCGTTCTGGGTACTGCGTGTCCGCGAACCCATGAACAGCCAAGTGCAAGATGCGAAACTGATCGAGTGGTTGCTTCTTAAATCCAGTTTCCGTGGCATCTCTGCCAAGCAACATTACGGCGTCTGGTCCGACAATTTTGCCGATTTCCTCGACCTCCGCTCGCGTTTCTGGAAGGTCGTGAAGGCCAATCCCTGAAAGATCCGCAATGCCGCGCTCCATCCGGCCACGAACCGAAGCCGGAGGCGGGATTCTCCGTCCCGAGTCCCCTTGGTTCTCGTACTCGACGTCCCCCACCGCGAGCAGTGGTCGGGGAGCTAATTGTCGCTTCTCCGAACGGCGAAGCATGTTTAAAATGGTGCCGGAAGGCACGTAGCTTATGACGCGCGATTTTAGGAGGTACTCGCCCTGAGTATCGCGAAGCGCCTCATACGGAAGCAGGTTCAATGTTGCATCCGGTGCGATGGTGAAGCGGGTCGCTGTGGCGGCTTCCGGGACGGGCTTCACGAGCATCGCGTAGAGTCGCTTTGAGAGTTCAGCGGCGGTTCCCTTGTTCCGAATTTCGCCGACAAATTGCTGGCTTAGATTCTCGATCTCCTTGCGTCCTGCCGGAAGCACTCGAACGTATGCCCCTTTTTGAGAAACCACGACGCAGAAGGAAGTCGGGTCATCCAGAACGTACTCCAGCAGAACTTCGTCGGGTTGCAGGACTGCTTGCAACTTCGACAGTGATGTAGGTTGCACCGGCAGGCCATGGTCGGGAGCATCCCCATTCGTCCAGGCCAGCCCCAGCCGCCGCTCATATTCGACCAATCGATCCATCAGTTGCTCACGCTTCTCTGGGCTATTGGTTTGCATCAGTTGCACTTGCAGCTCCGCAATGTCTGTTTCCAGCGATGCTGTCTGCCCCGACTCGGCTGTCGGAAATGCCTTCCTGTCTTCGAGGGCCCAGGCCAAAGTCCGCCCGCGAACCCGTTCCAAAACCTGAAAAGCGCCTGGCACATCGCCGCTGTTGGTAAGCAGTTCAAAATGTTGCAAGTAGGTTTGACTCATGGAAGCAGCCACCGAACTGTTCCAATACGGCTCATCCTTGCTGATTAACATGCTTTCAATTACGTCTTCGGCCTGCTCGTAAAGTGCGTTGGCTTCGCTAACCCGACCGCGGCGCGCCTTCAGGTCGGCAAGCATGGTCAGGTTACGAGGCACATAGTAACGATCGCCAACCCGTTGGCTCGCGACCAGGCCATCGGTAGCACGTGCTTCCGCCGTGAGGAGATCGCCGGCATCGCGATAAAGCGTCGCCAACCCGAACATGGCGTCGGCCTCCGTTCGAAAGAATTGCACTCGCTTTGAGACTTGAGCGGCATCTTCCAGATCGGCGATCGCCTGTTTTCTGTCCCCAGTTTGCGAAGCCATCTCTCCGAGAAGAATTAACAACCGCGCCTCATGACCTCGGTTCCGCTGCAATCGAGCTTTGCCCAGTGCGTTCTCAAGAACCGTCTTTGCCGCGTCTGGTCTGCCCAAGGCAAACAGAGCTTGTGCTTTCCCCTCGTACGCCATGAACGGCAGACCGCAGTCTTTTTCGGCATCTGCAAGCTTGCTTGCCCTTTCGAAAAATCTCAGCGCCTCGGTGTTGCGATTTACCTCTTCAAAACCTCTGCCTATCAATTCCAGAAACCTGATCTGACCGGCGGTGTCGCCGTTTGCCATCGTCGCAAGCAGAGCGCTGCCCAGCAGCCGCGCGGCGCGTCCCGGACTTCCCTCAAGAAAGGCAACCAGCCCCAACTCACCCGATGCCCTAGTGACCCATTGCTTCTCACCCAATTCGTTCGCGAGTTCTTGCGCCTCTAACCAGTCCCGTTTTGTCGCTCGATAATCGATCTCAATGTCGGTGTAGCCCTTAGCAATGAGGCACCACAGCCGCAGTTCTTTGTCCGCCTGCAGGATGGGATTTTGAAGCTGTTCGTTCAAGAAATGTGACAGGTCAACAAACGACATCGTTTCGGCTTCTGATCTGAGGCGGCCCACCTTGGCGTGAAGTTCGTTCCGCGCGTCGCCGCGCTCAGAAAACAGCTTCTCGGCCTGCGCATAGAGCGGTGCCGCTGCGGGTCCGTTGTTTAACCAATACAGGTGATCGGCGACCGCAAGCAGCGCCTGGGGATCGGTCGATTGCTCTGGGTCCGCGGAATCAATTGAAGAACTAGCTTCACTGGCCCGAGCTGTTCGATGCTGCCGAGTGTAGGCATAGTAGGAGCAGATAATCAGGAAGGCCGCAACCGAAGCGATCGCAAGGGACGCCCACCTTGGGACAGGTCTGCCCATTGAGAAAACACTCAAACCGGAAATCTACGAATTTCGTAGCGACGACGCGACACCGACGATGACGATACGGGTTCGAACCCAGAACCTTCCTAATCGTATCCTGACTTCCGACAAACAATGGAAGTTCATTTGTCGCCGAAACGCCTGTCGATCGAGCGGTTAGACGAGAATGAACCTCCGGTACGCCCAGGGCCAGGCGCAATCATACCTAGCCCTCAAAAACAACCTAACTCTGGAGTGCACTCCAGGGTTGATGCTTCTCCCAGTGCAAAACAGCGGTACCAAAGCTCTTCGCTCCGGGGCTCTAGCGCGACTCGAACTCGTCCCTGCGGGACGGAGTTCTCGAGCAGTCGAGCCAGCTAGGATTGTAAAACAACGGAATAACCCCACTATACCGCTTAGGCTACCAAGGATTAACCCGATCTCCAGACGGCAGTTGGCGACTCCGATGGAGACGGCCTTCCCGACTTGTACTCACGCTATACGGGCGCAGCGTTCTCTACCGCAACCAAGGGAATGGTCAGTTCAGCGAGGTTAGCGAAAAAGCCGGAGTCGGCGCTCCAGGATGGTTTTCCAGCTTTGGCGCTTCTCTCGACGGATTCGTTTCTCTGCTGATCACGCCGCTTTCCGAGTTCAAGAACGTCCTGCAAATATGGCCTGCGGTGGGTCGCAGTCCTGTGAAACAGTAGTAAATGCTTTTCAACAATAGCTTAAAATTCATAGGAGGATTTATGGCAACGAGCAGAGCCACAGTGGTACCAATGAAGATGGCGCAGATGAACGTGGCGCAAGTCTCCAATCCGGGAGCAGACTTCCGGATCGTCGAACGCGAGATTCCTGAGCCTGGTGCAGTGGACAGAGCTGACGATAAGATCGCCGCATTGGTCCGAGAATTTGTCAGCTCTTCAGGCCCAGGGGTCCTATCACGGCGCGCTGGCTGAATAAAAAAGCCGGTTTGGCCATTGAGCCCTAACTTGGCCGCGCGCATCCAACGGTTGAGGACTTCATATGCGAGCTGACCTTGTTCCCGGAGCTATCTTCCCCGACTATGAGCTTTCCGATCATACGGCAAAACGCCGGAAGCTCTCCGAACTGCAGGGACAACATCCGATGGTTCTTGTTCTTAGCCGCGGAGGTTATTGTCCCAAGGACCGCCGGCAGGCAGAAGGGCTGGTTCAACTCCATCGCGAACTTGAGGTTGCCTATTGCCGGCTGGTGACGATTAGCACCGACAATATCTCGCAGACGAACGAATATCGCACCGGAGTGGCGGCCCACTGGCCTTTCCTTTCTGACGCAGGGCGTGTCGTGCAAAAAGATCTCGACATCGCCGAATACACCGATCCTGTCAACAATCCGATGATCCCCCACGTGATTGTGCTTGAGCCCGGTCTTGTCGTCTACAAGATCTACAACGGCTACTGGTTCTGGGGCCGGCCTACGCTGGAAGATCTGCGTCAGGACCTTCGCGCCGTCACCAGGAAATGTCGGCCGGACTGGGACATCACTGCGCCGGAACTCAGGGCAGCGTGGGAGCAAGGCCGCAAGGAACTCTTCTATCCGTACGGCAAAACGTACATCCAAACTCTCGCTGAGCAGGATTAGGAAAGCATCCGGTATCTCCCGGAGTTTCCCTAGACGTCTTTTCCTATCGATGAGCTTTGCCGATAAATGGATATTCCCGATGGGACCGTACGATTCGGCGAAGCTGCATTCGGTCGCCCTTAAAGGCTGAAGAGCTCGTAAAGGCAGGCCGAGCCTCAGATTGTCCGATCCGATCCGACTCCGCTAGCATGCATGCACGTTGGTATGGTGGACGGTGCCGCAACCTGGGCGGGCCACACCTTCCTTCTTCCAGCGCAGAATTTGCTCCTCATTACGCTCTCGCGAATTACGCTCTCGCGCACGCCCCACCGGACGCTGCGGTCTCCATCCCAGACCGATCAAGATCCTCCACACATGGCCTTCTTGATAGCGCACGCCCCACTCCTGCCCGATCAGGTGCGCAACCCGCGGGCAGGTCCGCAGCGGCGTTTCATAGTCCCATTTTTCCGGACCTTGGCGCAGGAGTTGCTCCAGTTGCTGGCGTTGGGCTTGGCTCAAACGCGGCTTGCGAACTCCCGCATAATATAGCGATACTTTTCTGAATGCACCGACAGCCTTCCCATCTCGGTCCCGTGGGTTGCGAAAACGATTTGTTCGCTGGGAGAGAAGGATTAAGGGATCTCGCAGGGGCTTGGTTAAACAATTCTGTCACGCCGCTCTACCGGAGATGGCTAATGCAATGTCTTTTCGCCATGAGCGGGGCGGGGTGCTCTCGCGAGTTCGCGCTTAGGATGTGGGTTGTCCTTTCCTTCGACTTCGCGAAAGCGGCGAGAGGTCCTGCGTGATGGTCTCTGCAAACGCGGCGCTCGCCAGCTCCTATGACTACCAGGACGTGGCGCGCTCGGCGATTATAGCCGTCGCCGCGTCCTATGTCGGGCTCGACCTTGCGGGGCGCGTAACCGCCGCAATGGGTAGGGTTCGCCTAGCCTGGTTGGGCGGTGGCGCCACGGCGATGGGCATCGGTATCTGGACGATGCACATGAAAGGTATGCTGGCCTTCCACCTGCCCGTGCCGGTCGAGTACCACTGGCCAACACTTTTCGTCGCGCTCTTAGTGGCCATCTTCGCATCCTCGATCGCGCTATTTGTGGCGAGCCGCCAGAAGATGGGCTGGGTCGAGGCCTTAACCGGCTGCGTCTTCATGGGCGGTGGCATCGTCGGACTGCACTACCTCTGCATGGCCGCAATGAGACTACCTGCCATCACTCGGTTTTCCCCCCTTCTGGTAGCATTTTCGGTTTTGTTCGCCATCTTGTTTTCTTTAATTGCGTTGTTGATGGCATTCGGTCTGAGAGACGAAATCAGATGGAGTGTTCCGCGAAGGCTTGGCAGCGCCACGCTGATGGGAGTCGCTATCTCGGCCATGCATTACACCGGCATGGCTGCCGCAACTTTTATTCCTGGCCCGCCTCCGGAGCTTTCCCACGCCGTGAGCATCTCTCCCGTTGGCAACTCTGGAGTTGTCATTGTGACCTTGATTCTGCTTGTGGCCGCGATTACCACATCGTCGGTGGACAGGCGGGCCCGCGCTGAAATTCAGGGGCTCAACCAGGACTTGGAGCGGCGCGTCGCCGAGCGAACCTTGCAGCTTGAAACCATCAACCGAGCGCTGAGAAAGGAAATAGCCGAGCGCGAGCGGGCGCAAGAAGCGGTGCGGGAAAGTGAAGATCGCCTTCGGCTTGTTATCGACACAATCCCGCAACAGATCTGGAGTGGACCGCCGGATGGCTCGCTGGATTTTTGCAACGCGCAGTGGCGCGCCTACATGGGTCTCACGCAGGAGGAACTTCAGGGCGAGGGTTGGCAGAGCATGCTTCATCGCGATGATCGACAGCGGGTGCTGAAAGCATGGCGCGAGTCGGTCGCCAACGGCACTCTCTATGAGCAGGAAGAGCGTCATCGCCGCTTCGACGGGCAATATCGTTGGTTTCTGACGCGTGGCGTGTCGCTGAGGGACTCTGCAGGAGGCATTGTCGGATGGTATGGTACGAATACCGATATTCAAGATCGAAAAGAAGCCGAGGACCGCCTTCGACTCGTGGTCGATACAACTCCTGCGATGCTGCATAGCGCTCGTCCGGACGGCTATCTGGATTTCTTTAATAAACGCTGGCTGGAATACGTCGGTCTTTCTTTGGATGAACTTCTGGGATGGCGATGGACCAATGTAATTCATCCCGACGACCTTCCCGAGCTGGTGGACAAGTGGCGCACATCGTTGGCGAGCGGCAGACCCTTCGAAGCTGAAGCACGACTTCGGCGAGCGGACGGAGAATATCGTCTCACCCTCCATCGAAGAGTGTCGGCTCGCGACGACCAGGGAAACATCGTCAAGTGGTACGGTTCCTGCGTTGACATCGAGGATCGGAGGCGGGCCGAAGATGAATTGCGAAAGCAGAAGGAAGTTTTCCAGAAAATATTCGAGCATCTCCCCGTGATTGTAGGTTTCTTGGGCGCGGATAACCACATCGAACTGGTCAATCCGGAATGGGAGCGCACGATGGGATGGACGCTGGCGGAAATACGTGAACGGAATCTAGATATATTTGCGGAGGCTTACCCTCACCCTCAGTATCGCCAAATGGTTCTGGATTTCGTTGCCGCCTCGACGGGCGAGTGGACCGACCTCAAAGTGAGGGTGCGGGACGGGCGGATCATAGATTTGGCTGTTGCCGTGGTGCATGTTTCGGACGGAACCAGCGTTGCCATCGGACGGGACGTCACCGAGCTAAAGCGAACGGAAGAGGCTTTGCAGAAAGCGCAAGAGAATCTCGCTCGCGGCACGCGCCTGGTTACGATGGGAGAACTGGCTGCTGCAATTGCCCACCAGGTCAACCAACCCCTGGCTGCGATCGTTACCAATGCCAGTTTCTGCATACGCCATCTCGCGAGTGCGAGTCCGACCTCCGAACCGTTGCGCGAGGCAATCTCAGAAATTGTGAATGACGGCACCCGGGCAAGCAGCGTCATTTCAAGAATCCGTGCGCTTTTGCAGAAGAGTCCTCCTGAGCGAATTGCAGTGGACATGAATCAGATTATTCAAGAGGTCACCACCCTCTTGCACGGGGAGCTAACCCGGAACGGCGTATCGTTGCGCACTGATCTCGGCGCTGATCTTCCGCGCGTGCTCGGTGACCGGGTGCTATTGCAGCAGGTGTTGATCAATCTAGTCATGAACAGCATTGACGCGATGCGCTCGCTCACGCGTACGCCGCGCGAATTGCTCATCACATCGTCCAAGAACCATAACGAGGTCTCCATCCAGGTTCAAGACTCGGGAATCGGGCTTGATCCGCAGCAAACGAAGCATATCTTCGAACCATTCTTTACCACCAAATCGGAGGGCATCGGAATGGGATTGTCGATTGCCAGATCTATCGTAGAGTCTCATGGAGGCCGTTTGACGGCAGAGTCCCGAGCCCAGGGAGCGCTCTTTCAATTTACCTTGCCGCCCCCATAGCAATGGTGGCTTGATGACTGAGGTAGCATCTGTTGTTTTTGTCGTGGATGACGATCCGTCGATTCGTCGCGCCATCAAGCGACTAGTCGAGTCCGTGGGGTTGCGAGTCGAGGGATTGGGTTCCGCACAGGAGTTCCTGCGAAGCCAACGGCCGGATGCGCCTAGCTGCCTGGTACTGGATGTAAGGCTACCGGGCATGAGCGGACTTGATTTTCAACGCGAATTGAGGGAAGCCAACATTCACATTCCCATCATCTTCATCACTGCCCATGGCGACATTCCGATGACCGTGCGGGCCATGAAGGCGGGAGCTGTTGAATTCCTCACCAAGCCATTCCGTGACCAGGAACTGCTGGATGCAATTCAGCAAGGGCTGGAGCGAGACCATGCCAGACGTGCACAAGAAGCGGAAGTTCGAAAGCTGCGGGAGCGCTTTGAATCTCTGACCCCTCGTGAACGGGAACTGCTTCCTTGGGTCGTTTCTGGCCTCCTGAACAAAACAATAGCCGATGCGATCGAAGCCAGCGAAGCAACCGTCAAGGTCCACCGCAGCCAGCTCATGCGAAAGATGGGCGCTTCATCGATGGCTGATCTTGTAAGAATGACGGAAAAATTGGGGATCGCACCCCAAAGGAACCTGTAACCCTTCGTCTAGTTCCCCTTCACCAACGAATAGCCTTCGCCAACCAACGCTCAATAGCATTCTATTCTGCCGGGTAATACGCTCATGAGTTCGAAGCGAATGGGAAATTTCGGTTTAGGCCGCTTTGCGTGAGTCCTAAGCTTTGTGACACCACAAGGGGAGGAGTAGTCAAAGTGGCAGACCCTTCGCAGGAAGATCCCGCACTGGAACGCAAACTCGCGGATGACGCGCTTCGTGCTTCTGAGGCCAGATACCGTCGACTGTTTGAAACAGCACAGGATGGGATATTGATTCTCGATGGACACTCGGGATTGATCACCGACGTTAATCCCTTCTTAATCAGTTTGTTGGACTATCCTCGGGAAGAGTTCATTGGCAAAGCACTTTGGGACATCGGCCCATTCAAGCAGATTCAGGAATCGAAGCGAGCGTTTCGAGAACTGCAGGACAAGGAGTATGTCCGATATGAAAATCTACCACTTGAGACCAGGAGTGGGCGGCGTGTCAATGTTGAGTTTGTCAGCAACGTCTACGGTGTGAATGGCGAGCGGGTGATTCAGTGCAATATTCGTGACATTAGCGCGCGCAAGCAATCGGAGGAGAGCTTCGCCGCCCAAGGCAAGGAATTGATCAGGCAAGCCGAGGAACTCGCGCGCTCGCGGCAGGCCCTGGAAGACAAGACTCTGATGCTCCAATCCGTGCTGGATAGTATGTCCGAAGGATTGGTTGTGGCCGATGTTGAAGGGAAATTCATTATCTGGAATCCGGCAGCAGACAAACTGCTTGGCCTGCGTGCGACAAACATCGATATCCAGGAATGGAGCCGGCACTACGGGTTGTACTTGCCTGACACGGTGACACCTTTCCCGTCTGACCAACTACCACTGGCACGCGCCATTCAAGGCGAGGCCAGCACCGCCGTGATGTTTGTACGCAACCCCAAACTTGCGGAGGGTATTTTCCTAGAGGCCTACGCGAGCCCTGTGAAGAATAACGACGGCATGCTGACGGGCGGAGTGGGCGCTTTCCGGGACGTCACCGAGAGCAGGCGGGGGGAGGCAACGCTGCGTGAATACGAGAGAGTGGTGGAAGGCTTGGATGAGATGATCCTGGTGGTGGACCGACAATACCGCTACGTGATCGCCAACCGCGCGTTTCTGAACTTTCGCGGCATGTCTGTCGAGCAAGTCATCGGGCAGTCCGCGGCCGAGGTGGTCGGTCAAGACGTTTTTGCAACCCGGGTCAAAGAGAAGATGGACGAATGCTTCCTGGGCAATGTGGTGCACTACGAAATGACTTACAACTTTCCGAACCTGGGTAAAAGAGACTTGTCAGTGTCGTATTTCCCCATCGAGGGTCGTGCGGGTGTCGATCGAATCGCCTGCGTGTTGCGGGACATCACGGAGCGGAGGGTGTCGGAGGAGGCGCTACGCAAGTCGGAAGAGCGGTTCAGCAAGGCCTTTCGCAACAACCCGCTGGCAATCACGATCTCAACGGAAGCGGACGGGCGTTATTTAGACGTAAACGACGCCTTCCTCAAACTGCTCGGGTTCGAGCGCGGGGATGTGATTGGTCACACTGCCGCAGAGCTGCGCTTCTGGGGCGAACCTTTGGACCGCATGGAGATGCTGCGGCAGCTAAAGGAAGGAGAACAGGTAGCGAAGCACCATACGCGGTACAGGACGGCGAAAGGAGAAATTCGAGAAGCGGAGGTGTGGGCGGAATCGATTGAGCTGGACGGGCAACCCTGCGTGCTGGGGATCACCAGCGACGTGACCGAGATGCGGACACTGGAAGCTCAGGTCCGGCAGGCCCAGAAGATGGAAGCCGTAGGGCGTTTGGCTGCGGGCATTTCGCATGATTTTAACAACATACTGAGTATTATTCTGGGCTACAGCGACCTCTCGCTAGGTCTGATTGCGCCGGAGAATCCGGTGAATCGGTACCTATTGCAAACAAAGAAAGCCGCAGAACGGGCGGCGTTGCTCACCCAACAATTCCTGGCCTTCAGCCGCAAGCAGGTTGTCTTTCCTAAAATTCTGGATCTAAACGACATTGTGCATAACGCAATCAACATGTTTCTGCGACTAGTCGGTGAGGACATTGAAATCGAATTCCGTCCGACGATTCCACTCGGCAGCATCAAGGTCGACCCAGGCCAGATGGAACAAGTCCTAATGAATCTGGTGGTGAACGCGCGCGACGCGATGGCCACCGGAGGAAAGATCATCATTGAGACAGGGGAAGCTGAGTTGGATGAGGGCTACGTTTCCCGGCACCCGGGTTCTCATGCCGGACGGCATGTTGTCCTGGGGGTGAGCGACACGGGTTGCGGGATGGAGGAAAGCGTCAAATCGCAAATCTTCGAGCCCTTCTTTACAACCAAGGCGGTTGGACAAGGAACCGGTCTCGGACTCTCGACCGTGTATGGAATTGTGAAGCAGAGCGAAGGGTATATCCTCGTCTACAGCGAAACCGGTAAGGGTACGACATTCAAGATTTATTTTCCCAGAGTGATAGAAAAGGCAGAGGCACTGGTGTTGTCCCGTGACGTTGCCGAGCCTCCGCGAGGATCAGAAACGATACTAGTGGTTGAGGATGACAAGACCCTGCGCGAAATTACGGTCAAGCTCCTGCAAGATGGCGGCTACCGAGTGGTCGAAGCAAGGGATGCGGCAGAGGCGCTAGCAATCATGGCGGCTTCTCAACCAGAAGTCGATTTGCTCTTGACCGATGTCATCATGCCCGACAAGAGCGGGGCTGAACTGGCGAGACAGGCCAAGGAAAGCCATCCCAATCTTCGTTCGATGTTCATGTCGGGATACACCGGCGATCTTGTTGGGCGACAAGGGGTGTTGATGGAGGAGGCTTCTTTCCTGGAGAAACCTTTCACCAGGAGATCGTTGCTCGTGAAGGTTTACGCCGCCCTCCACAGCGTGACAAAGCAGCAGTAACATCCACCCTTTCACGGTTTACCATCTGTCGCAAGATTAACAGGGGAAGGGGGGATCCTATTCCAACTCTCGGGATGCACGCGTTTTGTCCCCCTTCCCCTGCACCCCATCCCCCCAAGGCGCAGATTTTCACAGACCGCTTGATCACATTGCTGTTGAAATTTACTCTCCCAAATTCTCGGCCTGAGTAACTGTAAGGCCTGCCAGGGTTAACCTCGCCCCTCCAAATGCCGGCTCTTCGCTCTTCGGGGCCTCCTACGCTGATACTTGGCACGGCATCGCACGAAGGCTGTCCGCGCTGCTCGAACTTGTCGCGCGGCGGGAGGCGCAATAGACGGGAAGCAGAGCAGCCTGCACTGGCATTTTCGCAGAGGTCCGGCCGCGGGAAAATAAAGGTGCAAGGGCTAAGCCTTCTGTGCGCAAGAGCGAGCAATATTGATCATCTCCGCTTTGGCCCGGAGAGTAACTTAGCGAGATGTCCCAGAGTCTCCATTCTAGAATTGAAGAGGTATTCAATCGTCTGTCCAGCGAACCTCCGCCTGCCCAGTGTGCTAAATGCGGATCAATCATGATGCACCTGGACACCACGTTTTTCATGACAGGACCAATGGGAAGAATCTGGGCGGTTCCCCTGCCAGTTTGTCCGAAGTGCGACCTGAAGCAAGACACTGCGTTGTTCGTCAGTTAATACACGCCGATAATACACGCCGAAGTTAAATCGTGTCCGGAAGGGCTAGTTGACTGCTTTTCATACAGCCCGCTGAGCGCGTTACTGGCTTCCGTCCGACGGCCTGCATTTGTGCTCCTGGAAGCGGGTTGATATTTTCCACTTGGCTTGGTCAGGTCGTGAAGGTGGGATTTGAATTGCTTGTGGAAGCATGAGCAGATCGCGACTGCGGCGCTCGGTGCCTCTTTGCCAAACCGCAATTCACGCTTTGGCAGGGTAGACAGTCTCCCACAAGGACGTCAAAATTTGCCGAGACAGTCAAAAGGGGCGATGAGGGTCAATGTCGAATGTCTGACGCTAACCCTTCTAGCCCCCGCGGCTCCGTTGTTCGGAGCGAACCCTTTAGGAGACGAATCCTTTGGGATACAGGGGAAAGGCTACCGAGAAGGGCCATGCTAAGCAATACAGCGAAGACCCGAGACAAACTTTGCTGCCTGGAGTAGGATCGGGCCGTGAACGCCCCCCAGATGAGGCTCCTGAAGACCTGAAGACGCGGCTTTTGCTCTTGGTCGCATTCCTAGCGATCGTACTTGATGCAGTTCTGGGTTGGTGCAGTTCTGGGATGCACAGCTCTGGCATTTCGCCCTCGGCGGGCGGGAAACCGAGGACATGAAAAATCCAGAATTACTCGACTCGGGATGGCTTAGGCCAAGGGACGAAATGGATCGCGCCCCTCATCGTTTCCATTGTTTCGGCAACTGTCCTGAGTGCCATGAGATCATCTGCGTCGAAAAGGCCTTGGGCAAACACGTTAAGCTGAGGCACTCCGAGGACTTCAACCTAGCCGATACCCTGCCACGAAACGGACGAGGCCTAAGCTCTGACCATCGGCGAGTGCAGCGTACTTGTGGATATTCAAACTGACCCAGCTACAGATCCGGTATTCGGGTGGAGATCGCTTGGTACGTTTGCAGGGTTGCAGGGTTGCAGAGGCGCTGCGGGCGGTCCTCGCATCCACTCCAGATGGAGATTGATGGTTTTGCCCTGGCTGACTACGCGAGATGGGACATGACCTTCCGTCATCAGCAATCGGCCCTATTGAGCTACCTGTTTCAGAGCGGGCAGAATGGATTTCGCGAGGCATACGCTCTCGCCAAATCTCCTCCAGGAGTTCTCCATGCCGACTCAACCGATCAATCTGGTCAGAAGCCTGTTGAATCTTGCCACCGGCAGTTTCTTTTCATCCGCGGTCGCTTCACTGTTCCGGGCCCCTGCGTCTCGACGCGAAAGTATATGGGACATGACGAATCGCATCTGCGACCGCTACTTTCCAGAGAGACGTCCAGCGATCAAAGATCAAAGATGGGTTGCTCAGAATGATTGAGCCATCCCGAATGGGCAAGCAATGAATCGGATGGAAGTCACCCAAAGGGCCTCCGCGGCGGCGGATCGAATCTCCGCTCAGAAGCGACTGAGAGAGGCGAAAACCGAATTGCTGGCCTGCTGAACGCTCGAGGTCTGAGTCACAGACAGGACCAAGCACCGCCGCCCGGCCATTTTTGTGCGCATGCCGGTGCTCGTGAAATCTCCAAGCTAGGGGCGAGGACCGCGCGACCAAGATCGTCAGAGGACCCCTGAATTCTGCACCGGCGCCGCGACTTTGGGCAACTTCACCCGGAAGACGGCGCCGCTGCCGGGACGGCTTACGACCGCGATCGAGCCGCGGTGCTGCAGGACGATCCATTGGGCAATGGCAAGACCCAGACCCGCGCCTCCCTGCGCGCGGCTGCGGGACTTGTCAATGCGGTAAAATCGTTCGAAGATCTTACCTTGGTCTTCCTCCGCGACTCCCATCCCTGAGTCCTCGACCGCGATCACAGCGCTATCTCCTTTATGTTCGAGCGACAAATGCACAGTGCCGGGCGAAGGCGTGTATTTGAACGCATTGTCGAGCAGGATATCGCCCAATCGTCGCAATGCGGTCTCATCGCCGAGGACGAACAAATCTCGTGCGGCGACGCTGGCCGAGAATTGGAGGTTGCGGATCGTAGCCATCTGCCGCCAGCCGTTCACGACGTTCTGAATTGTTTCTCGCAAATCCACCGGCTGCATGAGGAGCGTCTCGCGGCCCGAGTCAGCACGAGCCAAACAGAGCAGCTGTTCGATCAGAGAGGTGGTGCGCTCCGCCTCGAGCAGAATGTGGCGCAGCGACTCCCTGTATTCGGCCGCTCCCCGAGACCGCCGCAACGCCAGTTCGGCCTCCGTGCGGATCAGCGATACAGGCGTTCGCAATTCGTGCGAGGCATCGGCGGTAAATTGTGTGATGCGCAAGAATGCAGATTCAATGCGGTCGAGCATTTCATTGAGCGTGTCCGACAGGCGCTGCAGTTCATCCCGGGTATCCAGTTTCGGAAGCCGGTTGTTGAGATTCGCTCCACTAATCAGGCGTGCACCCCGCAACAAATCATCGACCGGAGACAGAGCCCTCCGGCTCAGCCAATAGCCGCCCCCGGCCGCCGCCAGAAACAGCAGTGGAGCCAACATCAGCAGGTATGCCCGGAAAAGATCCAGTGTCTCGACCACCTCCCTTGTGGGAACTCCCATCGTTGCGCTGTAGGTGTGGCCGTTGCTCTCGATCCTTTGGAAGGTAAAGCGGAACGGTCGGTGGTCAATCCGAACATCGGTGAAGACAGTGCGATTGGCCGTGCCCGACGTGAGTTTCACGGGATGGTCTTTCAGAAAGGTAGAGCGATAAAGGAGGTCGCCATTTTCCGAATACATCTCAAGATAGTCTCCGGAATGTTCAAGGGCGTAAGTCTCGTTGATCTCTTCCTGCAGCTTGGCAATCGTGGCGTTTTTCTTCTGCGACGCCATGAAATTTCTCAAGTCTTCGACCTGGCCCACGAGGCCGTCATCGATCAAGCCATAAAGATGATGCCGCAGCACGAACCACATGCCAGTGCCGAAGACCAACTGGGCGAACGCGAAAATCGCCAGGTACCAGAGTGTGAGGCGCACGCCGATGGAGAGTCTACTCATACCTGACCATCGCTACCAACCATGTAGCCCACACCGCGCACGGTGTGAATCAACTTGGGGCGCCCCGGCGGATCAATCTTGTTGCGCAACAAGTACATGAATGCGTCGAGCCTATTTTCTTCGACGTCGCGGTCAAAACCCCAGACCGCTTCGATGAGGGCGCGGCGGGCAACCACCTTGCCCGCGCGGTACATGAGGGACTCCAGTAAATTGTATTCGGTGCGCGTCAGACAGATACGCTCTTGGCCGCGCAGTACTGCCCGGCTGGTAGGATCGAGCGCCAGGTCGGCAACTCGCAGATTCGCGTCCTGGGCCACCCGTCCGCGCCGCTGCACGGCGCGGAGGCGTGCCATCAGTTCATCAAACGAAAACGGCTTGGTCAGATAATCGTCGGCGCCCAGATCAAGTCCGCGCGCGATGTCAGGCACGGAATCGCGAGCCGTCAGCATCAGGATGGGCGTGCCAATTTTGTCCGCACGCAGACGCCGGGCGAGTTCGTACCCGCTCAGTTTTGGCATCATCACGTCGAGAATAATGACATCAAATTCATAGGATTGCGCCAGCGCCAGGCCTTCGGCGCCGTCCACCGCGCAGGTTGCGGTATGGCCCTCCTCCGTCAGCCCCTTGCGAAGAAGCTCGGCCATACGGTGCTCGTCCTCTACGATCAGCAAGTTCATGGCATTCTCACCGGACATCGGGTCGACGGCTTCCCCAGTTTAAAACCGAAATTCGGATTCGCACCGGGAACCTGAAAAAATATTAACCTTGTATTCATCCCTGCGTCACACCCTGACTCTACGATCTCGGCTCATCAGTTCTTTTCGAATTTCCGAGCGAGCTGGGGAGAACCTCTCTGCCGGTGTGGCCGTTGGTCTGCCGAAAGAGAGTCTCCCGCCGCAGAACTTTCCGTGCCGCAATGGAGCTGAATATGAATACCGACCGCCTCCGTTCATCCATCTCTTTGGTTCTCAGATGCAGCCCTGTGCTTATCCTTTTCACGTTGCTTCCCGTGATCGGAACGACCGGAGCCTTCGCCCAGGTAGATCGCGCCGTGCTCGAAGGTACGGTTACTGACCCGTCCGGAAGGGTGATTGTAGGCGCCAGCGTGAAGGTCCTCGCAGTCGATACAAACCTGAGCGAAGAACGACAGACGAATGCAAAGGGCTATTACCGCGTTTCTGGCCTGGCCGTAGGCGGCTATACGGTAACGGTTGCCAATGCGGGCTTCAAGACCAAGCTGGTCGACGATGTGATCCTGCGAGTCGGCCAAACCCGAACTTTGGACGTGATACTTGGAGTGGGAGCGATTAACGAGCAAATTGAGGTAAAGGCCTCGACCGGACCTGCCGACCGCAGCTCAGCCGAGGCTGCGACGGTGATTGACACGAACCAGATTGCGAATCTTCCCAACAACGGACGCGATTGGGCAAGCTTCACGCTGCTCGCGCCTTTTGCCCAGGACGACGGCGGCGGCGATCAACGCACCATCCGCTTTGCCGGCCGGGCCCGCGACGACAACAATTTTTCCATCGATGGTGTCGATGCAGGCGGCATTCAGGAGCAGGCGCAAAAATCACAGACTCGTCTGCAGATCTCTCAAGATGCGATTGAAGAATATCGCGTCAACAGCGCCTTGTACGATGCGGAGTATGGCACGCAGGCCGGCGGCCAGGTCGATGTGGTGACCAAGGCTGGAACCAACGAATGGCACGGCACGGTCTTCGGATATTTCCGGAATTCGGTCTTCGATGCGCGCAACTTCAATGACTATGACCTCGCCGGCAACCCGCAGGTCCCACCCTTCCGCATGGGACAGTACGGATTGACGGTGGGGGGGCCGATCAAGAAGGATAAGACTTTCTTCTTCCTCAGTTATGAAGGACTGCGGCAGTTGCAATCGATCACGCAACAGTTCACCGTGCCCTCAGGAGCGTGTTGCGGCGCCCTTCCGGACCCGATAACCGGGAACCAATCCGCGCTCCAAACTTCATTCCAGCAGTACGTTTTGACACAATCGCCCCAGATGTGCCGCATCATGCAGGCTTATCCCTGGCGTGCCTCGGTCGGAACGATTAATGGCTGCGCACCGCGATTTGTGTATCCAGATTCCGCCTTCCAATACCAGGGAGATCCCAACAACTTGTCGAATGTCAGCAACGACGACCTGGTCACGGCGGCGACGCCTACGACCGTTCATGAAGACACTTGGCTGGTCCGGATTGACCACCAGATCAACGCTAACACTCTGCTCTACGGTCGTGCACAACGCGATATTAGTCTCGTAAACGCACCGAACGGGGCTAGCCTTCCCCCAGACAAGCTCCAAACTATCAACCATCCGGCGAACTACTTGCTCGCCCTTGAGCACACGTTCAGTCCGAGCCTGTTTAATGAAGGCAAGTTTTACGTTAATCGCGCCCCGTTTCACAATCCGCAAGCCAGCGCCCTCCCGTTCTCCGTGGCTACCAATGATTTCGTCGGGCTGAACAACAACAGCGCTGACATCGAAATCGGCGCGACCTTCGGCATCGTCGACAACTTGACATGGAACCGGGGCCGAAACGCTTTCAAGATGGGAATGGAGATCAGGCGCGTGCGGCTGAATCAGGGGCAAACTTCCAATAACGCCCTAACCTTCTCCGACGACGCCTCAATGACAACTGCGACCCTTTCCAACATCAACTACATTGCCCCCTGGTGCTGCCATCGGCTGCGGCGTATGTTTTATATGCCCTACTTTCAGGACGAATGGAAGCTCACTCCAACCTTTACGTTCACGGCGGGGCTTCGCTGGGAATACTATGGAGTTGCGAACGAAGCCACCAACCGTACCACCGTATTTGACCTCAACCAGTTTCACGGTGTCTGCCTCGGGTCAGGTTCGTTCAACGTTGCACCCAGTCCGGGTCCGATCAACACTCCACCATGTCCGAAAAATCCGGCGCTTTACAATCCCAACTATAGGAACTTCGATCCCCGGATCGCTCTCGCCTGGGCGCCCGGCGCACTACAGGGGAAAACCGTGTTTCGTACCGGCTTCGGCATCTATCACGGTGCGGCCCAGAACGACGACCTAAATGCGGGCCTGGAGAGCGACACATTCCGGGTTTTGGTGAATTCGGCGCAGCCGCTAAGTCCCGCCTTTGAGCAAACGGATCCCGATCTCTCGAGCCTAGGCGGCTCCAAGCAAGCCAATCATCCTCGCGCTTTGCAGCGCCAGGGCCGCCGGGACTTATACGCCGAGACGTGGGGCCTGACCATTGAACAGCAATTGCCATCGAGTTTCCTGTTCTCCGCCCAATACTTAGGGAGCCGCGGCAACCGGCTGTTTTCGCGCGGCGGAGTAAACCTATGCACTTCTCCGGTGACCTTCAATCCGGTCGACGGCGATTGCGTTCGCCCTTTGGACCAATATTATCCGGGCGGGAACCCCTTCGGTTCCGTCGATAGCAAGAAGGATATCGGTTCTAGTACTTATAACGCTTTAGGACTCTCTCTGGAGCGCCGCTTTAGCAAAGGACTGTCCTTCCAATCGCGTTATACATGGTCTCACTCCATTAACGACGGATCGGTTGGCGGAGGTGAGTCAAATGGACCGGAAAATGTAAACTGTCTGGCGTGCGATAAGGGGCCGAGCATATTTGATGTTCGGCATAACGTTGTCGTAGATGCAGTTTATGAACTGCCCTTCGGCCCGGGAAAACCGTTTCTCAATTCTTCGGGAATCTCCGGCAAGGTGCTGGGGGGATGGCAGTTGAGCAGCATCGGTCTTTGGCATACCGGGCACCCGTTGACGGTTTCGATGGGTCTGAGCGGGCCTATCGTCAATCCGAACAACCAGTTCTACAACGCGACTAACCCTTTCCCCAGCACCTACCTTCTGCCGGATGGCAATGATCAGACCAGCCAGCGCCCGGACATCATTCCGGGAGTGCCGCTGACCTTGCCGGGCCAGCACCCAGCGAGCCCTTCCTCTCCGGGCGTTCCTATGATTAATCCGGCCGCATTCCAAGCGCCACCAGTAGACGCGAATGGAAATTTTCTCCACTTCGGCGACGCGGGCAATGGCCTGATTCGAGCCTTGGATTCCTGGCAGATTGATCTGGCACTCACCAAGGAGACGAAACTTACGGAGCGGGTATCGATGGAGTTCGCGGTTCAGGTATTTAACATTCTCAACCACATTCAACTGGGCGACCCGGGCGCTCTTACACTGAGTTACGCCCCTGGAGCAATGATCGGAAATACCGTCACCAACCTTACGGCTCCGCAGAACTTCGGAGTGATCAGTTCCACGGTAAATTTCAATAACAATAACGATAACGCAGCCTCGCCCAACACCGGCACTGGGTTGCCCCGGCAAATCCAATTTATGGTGCGGGCTCGGTTCTGAGGACCGCGCCAGCCGACTCCAGCCAAATTTGAGGCGTGGGCTCTAAGCTTGCGCATGAGGAAAGTTCAATGCCCGTTCGCAAGTTCTATTGGACACTTTTGATTTTGAACTGTGCTCTGTCGGCGATTGGCGCGTCGTCTGGTGGCTATTCTGTCATCAAGAAAATTCCCATCCCGGGGCAAGGCAGTTGGGACTACCTTACTGTCGACCAGGCTGGCCGCCGGTTGTACGTCTCGCACGGAACGCAAGTGGACGTTCTCGATATCGATTCGCTGACCGTGGTCGGTAATATTCCGAAAACCCCCGGCGTACACGGCATTGCGATTGCTCCGGAACTCGGCCGTGGATTCGTGAGCAACGGCCAGGCCTCGACCGTCACTATTTTCGATTTGAAGACGCTGAAGCCGATCGCCGACATCCCCAGTGGCAAAAAGCCGGATGCGATCATCTACGATCCGGCCACGTCGCGAGTTTTCGCCTTCAATGGCGGAAGCAACAGCGCAACCGCGATTGATGCCGCTACCGGAAAAGTCGCTGGCACGGTCAATCTGGAAGGCGGACCTGAATTTGCCGCGGCCGACGGCAACGGATTTGTTTTCGACAACCTCGAAGATGAAAGCCTGCTCCTTAAGATCAACTCCCGCGAACTCAAGGTGGAGCAACGCTGGCCTACGGCCCCGTGCGCTTCGCCGAGCAGCATGGCTATGGACCGCGCCAACCGCCGTCTGTTCCTCGGCTGCCGGAGCCGGGTCATGGCCGTCGTAAGCGCCGAAGACGGTCAAGTCATCACCACGCTGCCCATCGGCGATCACGTCGATGCCACTGCTTTCGATCCGGAGACGAAGCTGATCTTCAACTCCAACGGCGATGGCACCATCACCGTCATTCACGAGGACAGTCCCGACAAGTACTCTTTCGTGGAAACCGTGAAGACCGTGCCGCGGGCCAAGACCATGGCTCTCGATCCAAGTACTCACCGTCTTTTCCTCTCCACGGCGGAGAATGGCCAGTTCGAAGTGCTGGTCGTAGGCAAATAAAACTATGATTTCGAAATCGGGGCCGTTCCCTATGAGTTCGCGACGCACCCTTCTCACGCAGGCCGCGCTGGTTCTGCTTGCTACCCTAACGTTGCTTGCCCTGAGCGGCTGCACCAGGAAATCGAACACCGAGACCACCGAGACAGCTCCGGTGAATTTGCAAGTCGATCTGAAGCCTCCGTTTCGCTTCGTAGCCTATGGGGACACGCGCTTTCACGATCCCAAAGATACGGATGCGGCCAATCCTTCAGTGCGTGTGGCGCTGGTCGAGGCCATCGCCGAAATCAATCCGGCCTTCATCTGTTTTACCGGCGACATTGTTTACAACGGCAACGATGGCAATGATTGGAAGGTCTGGGACAGCGAGACCAGCATCTGGCGCGACAAGAAAATCACTGTCTATCCCGCTTTGGGCAATCATGACTTGCATGGGGACCCAAACGTGGCGCTGGGCAACTACTTTCGGCGCTTCCCAGATTTGAAGAATAGCCGATACTACTCCGTGCGCGCAGCCAACACTTTGACGGTCGTGCTCGACAGCTCTTTGCAAGAAACCGGCGGTCCGGAAGGCGGGTGGCTGGCGGACCAACTCGATCACGTTCCCTCGGATGTGGACTTTGTGTTTCTGATGTTCCACCACCCGCCTTACACCAGTTCCTCCGACGCGAAGGCGCTGGGCGGCGGACACTCAGCGCGCATGACCGAACAGGCATTGGCAAAGGTGCTCGAAGAGCGCCAGGCGCACGCTCGCTTCCGCATCGTCGTCTTTTCCGGGCACGTGCATAACTACGAGCGCCACGAACACGGCGGCGTCATTTATTTTGTCTCGGGGGGAGGGGGGGCTC
>Ga0210406_10000624_pt1 | contig 47807 bp, 66 predicted proteins | sample IncBWC30MmetaG_FD_155454 | JGI IMG/M metagenome (GOLD analysis project Ga0210406, IMG submission 155454) | Forest soil microbial communities from Barre Woods Harvard Forest LTER site, Petersham, Massachusetts, United States - Inc-BW-C-30-M | ecosystem: Environmental > Terrestrial > Soil >...
GTTCAGGAGATCGTCGAGGTCATCGACGTTCGAGTCATTGGTCGTGGTGCGCGAAGCTTCGGCAATCTGCGACTGCGTCGCCGTGTCGGAATTGGTCGGCCCCATATTGGCTTCCTGGAAGCCAACCACCCGCAGCGTGTCCTCGAAATAGGGCGAGACGTCGTACAGCGCCGGATTGATCTCTGGCCCAGTGAAGGCTTGCAGGAGATCCCCGACTTTCTGGCCGGGTTGCAGGCCGTTCAACTCAAGAATGGCGTTCGATGGATGCGATTCGAGCTTCTCGACATCCTCCGCATCGAGCGCGCCGGCGCTGACCACCGTCTTCGGGCGAGCGGCTCGACGATGCTCGCGCATGCCCTGGCGAGCGGTGTTGTAATCAAGCTGCATGTCCTTCATCAGCCGCACGTCCGAGGGCGGGAAAATATCGTCCTCGTGGTCGGTTTCGTTGAAGGTCAGGGTGAACCAGGGCCAGAAGCGTTCGAGCGGCGTGTCGGGCGCGCCAGGCTCGCGCATAAAATCCGGGTAGCCGTCGCAAACGACATACACGAGCCCGTCTTTGCGGTTGTAAATCTCCCAGATGCAGCAGCACTGCTTGTCGTCGCCAAGCCCCTTCTCGCGATCGTTCGGCCCGAGCTGCATCAAACCATTGGCCCGCACGCCGGCGTTCATGCCACCGTCCGGCCGACTGTAGGAGATGTAATTTTTGCCGACGTCGCGACCGTAAATTTCTTTCACTTCGTTGGGGCTGAGAATGTATTCCTCCGCCACCCAGTCGGAGCCGAGGAAACCGCGCAGATGAATGCACTTGGTGTCGGGGATGATCGAGAACGAGCTGGGGTAATCGTACGTCAGTCCCTCGTGAGCGATGAACTCAACCTCGCTCTGCAGATCCTGCACCATCAAGCGCAATTGTTCGGCTTCAGCGCTATCCGGATCACTCTCGTCGTCGGCGATATCCGCTGCGAGACGTTCGAGAGTCCCGAGGCGCTCATTGATGTCGGATAGCTTGGCGATCACGTCAGGGCGCTTCTGCATCACCCGCTCGAACCCGAGCTTGACGTAAGCGACGCCGACCGTCAGCGCCCGCCGCACCGTCATCTTCATCAATTGCTTGAACGGGTGGAGCTGCTGACTGACCTGGTAAGCGTAGAGCAGCTCCAGCGTCTTGGCGATCTTGTCGAGTAACTCCGTTTGCTGTTTGACCTGGCTGGCGTCCTGGATGATCGCCATGCCCTGCTGCAGCATCTGCGGCAGCATCGGGTTGGCCCCTGGAGGAGCAACCCCCAACCCCGGGGGCGCGCCAGGGGGTCCGCCGGGCGCTGGAGGCCCTGGCGGGGCTCCAGGCAGGCCAGGAGGCCCCATCGGCGCATTCATACCGGGCGGAGCCCCAGGAGGCGCTGGCGGCGCTCCCATGGTCGCGCCGGCCAGCCCGCCGCTCTGCATCGCCATCTCGCCGGCTTGCTGGATCGCCTGCAGGCTCTGCTCGGTGCCGTCCCACACCGTGTTGAGGATCATCTCGCGCCGCTTGGCGACCGCCTTCGGATTGCGCGCGTACAGGAACGACACCCGCTGCGTCACCTCGCGCAGGGTGATGTTGGCGACGTACCTTTTCTCTTTGGGATTCTTTGACCATTGCTTGCCGAGGCAGAAGTCTTGGTCCTCCTTCATCCGATCGAAGGCCGGCTTCCAGTGCTTCTTGGCGTGTTTGACTTCGGTGCCCCAGGCTTTGACCAAAGCCTTACGCGCCGGCGGCGGGTCCGGCCGCTCACGATCGATCATCTTGGCGTCGGCTTCGCCTCGCTGCAGAATCTGCGCGCCGCTAACGCCCTGCGGCGTGCCGAATAAACCCTGCACCGCCGCTTGGGTCGGATCTGTAGGACCAGGCATCACCGCCCATCCTTCGCTTGCGCAACCAGTTCCTGCAAAAGATCGTCGAGCGTGTCACCATGCCCGGTCGCATAACTATGCTCGATCATCCATGCGGCGACCGCTTCGCGCACAATAATCTCAAGCTCTTCAGGCGAGGGACCAAACAGCCCTTTGAGGCCGTTCACCACCGCGACAACTTTCGGGTCGGCCGCCATCATTTCACCAGCCATCCATTGCGGCGCGCGCCTCACGTTCGGCGCGCTTGGTGTTCTCCTTCACCCAGGCCAGGGTGAACTCTTTCGCAGCCCCCTCCCGCGCCTTCGGCTTGCCACGCGCCGGAATCTGCTTCATCAGCCCGAGCCCGATCAGCGACAGCGTGTCGACGAAGTCATCAAAACCAGAGTGGGGGAATTTTAGCAATTGATCGCGCGCGTCGCTGAACCACCGCGTAAAGCGGGGAAACCAGACCCGGCCCATACTCATGCGGGCGGCGATCGATTGCGCCCGCGCCTGCTTGTCAGCGACCGGGGCGATCTCGTCGATCGAGCAAAACACCCGCTTTTCGAGCATGCGCTTACGCAAGAACGGTCCGATCGATTTGGTGATCGCGCCCTTTTCACCCCACCACAGCATCGGCCGATATTTCGCCATCAGATTGATCACCGCCTCGATGCTGGCGTCGCTGGGCAGGCGCGCCCACACCAGGTCCGGCATGATCCAAAGGTTGTCGTTCTCGTCGACCCCGACCACCATGTGACAGCTCTTGTCATTCTCCTGCGTGGTCGCCACCGCCAGGTCGCTGGCTCCGTAGTAGCGCAGCGAATCCGGGTGCGGCAGGTCGGACATTTTGTTGTACATGCGGATGTGGTCGAGCTTGAAGAACGAGCCTTCCGCCGGCGTCGGCCGGCCCTGGTAGAGGGCGGTGAAGCCCCGCGGGTCCGCTCGCCTTTGATCCAACAAAAAGTCGGTTCCAAATCGACTTTCCCACAAGGGCGTGTCGATCGGCCGGCCGAGCGGGTCGTCCTCTTCGGCCAGCGCCGGCAGGTTGATGATTGACCAGCTCGCCGCCTCTTCCTCGTTGTAATAGGGATTGGTCGGGTCGGTATGGCGACCGATGATGTCGTCTTCGTTCCAGCGCGTGGCGATGATCACCAGCGCCGCATCCTGGGTCATCATGCGATAGCGCAGGACGTTGTTGTACCAGTTCCACAACGCTTCGCGCACGATCGGCGAATCCGCCTCTTTGCGGTTCTTGACCGGGTCGTCGAGGATGTTGATGTCGCCGCCGCGGCCGGTCAGCGTGCCGCCGACGCCGACAAAGAACAGGTCGCCGCCATCGACGATGCGCAGCCGATCGTTGGCCGCGCCGCCGTAGCGCAGCTCCAGCTTCGGAAAGACATGCTTGTAGAGCGGCGACTGCATCGTCGTCTTGACCACGCCGCCGATGTCCTGGGCGAATTTATCGTTGTAGGTCGCGAACACGATCGACTTGCGCGGATTGCGGCCGACCGCCCAGGTCGGAAACAGCATCGAGGCGAGCTTGGTCTTGCCGTGCCGCGGCGGACACGAGATCATCAATCGTTTGATCCGCCCAGCCTCGACCTCCTCCAGCGCCGCCGCGATCACCCGATGGTGGCGCGCCACTTCATAGGCCGAGCAATTAGGGTCGACCCGGCGGTCCGGGTCAGGGCTCATGTAGCGCGCGAACGGGATCAGGCTGGCGCGCGATTTGAGGATCTCCTTCTTCCGTTCGAGAAGCAGGAGCCGGCGATCGGCGGCGTTCAATCGTAGCCGTCGCCGTCCTCGTTGAGGCTCGATCCCGAGGGGATCTTGTCCGACGAGCCGCCGCCGCCTTTGCCGGGCCGATATTTCGCCACCATCGCATCGCCATGTTCGCTGACGCCGCCGCGCGAAAACAAGCTGTTGCTGAAGTCGCCGTCATCACCGCGTCCCATGCCGACATGACCGCCCTCGCTCGGCGAGCCAACGCCATGGCCATGCGGGTCGCAATGGTCGTCGCCGGCGGTCGACGCGCCAGGGGTTCTAGGATCGATCTTTTTCATCGCTTTGCTTTTCCTTCTCCTGCAGCCGCGCAGCGTGCTTCTCGGCTTCTTCCTGCTCGATCTTGTCAGCTTCCTCTTCGGTCGCCGGCTGGCCAGTGACGTAATCCTTGTCGCCAGGCTGCGGCAGCGGACGCTTGTACTTCGGCGGTTCGTCGTCGATCATGTTGAGACCCTTTCAGGGTTTGGAGAGTTGGGCTGTTGTAGCCCAACTCCCAACGCGCAAAACAAAAATCAGCGCGGCTGCGGCTGCGGCCGGGCCGGCGGCGTCCCGCCGACTCCGCCGGCAGGCGGGGTCGGAATGGTGATCACGGCGTAGCGATAACCGAGACCCGAGATCGCCACCAACGCAATCGCCTTGCCCGCGGGAATCTCCGGCGGCAGCGGCGGCCACACGGTGCCCGGCGGCGGATCGACCGGAGGCGGCTCGACGCCCTCGACCGGCGGCAGGCTGTTGTCCGGCTTGCCAGGAATGGACGGCCAAATCGGCAAGCCATGATCCGGGCGCTCCGGGCGTCCGCCTACGCCCCAGCCAGGATCGATCGGCAGACCGCCGCCCGGAGGCCGCGGCCAAACATGCGGCGGGCGCTGCGGCGGAATAGGCGGCCAAACCTCCCCTCCATCAACGCCCCAATCAGGATCAATCGGACGACCAGGATACGACGGCAGGTGACCAGGGCGACCGGGGTAAGAGCCGGGCGGACGATTGCCAACATGCGGCGGCCGACCAACACCCCATTCCGGGTCAACCGGACCCTCGCCTTGCGATCCTTCGCCTTCATCGATTCCATAATCAGGATCGACCGGGCGACCCCATCGATCAAATCTGCGCTTGACGCGCAACCACCCAGAAACAAACGGCATGGCCTTCTCCTTTTCCTCCAAAAGGAATGCTGCGACGCCGGGAGGGACGACGTCGTAGTTCGCTAAAATGTGCGCCGGCGGCGGCCACTGCACTGCCGCCGGCCAGATAAACGTCGCCATTAAGCTACCGCGACAGCATTACTGGCTTGTGTCGTTGAGCCGCCGGCGTTGTGCGCCGTCTCCCGACACGAGACATTGGTTCCGCTGTCGGCGGCGACGAGGGTGTAAACCAAAGCCGTCGCGCCGGCGATCGGGAGCGCGCCCCGATACCAGGCATAGGTGCGGGAGGTCGGGCTGTTCGTCCACACGCCCGGCGCGCAAGTCAGGTTCGAGCCGACCGTGCCCGAACCGGTCACCGCCGGCGGCGTGGTGTTGACCGGGGCCGGCGGCACATAGCCCCAGTAGTGATGCAGCCGAGGACGCTGCGCCCGCACCAGAGCGCGAGTGCGCTCATTGACGAATTTGAGTTCAGCAGCAGTCGGCGGCCTAGCCATCAGATTAACCTCCATGCAGAGCCAGAAGATGGACGGTCGGCATACCGAGCAGAAGCGCGACGACCATGTAAAGCGCGATCAGCGCCACCACCAAGAGATAGAGCCGCTGCACGTTCCAGTCGATCGGCCACTGAAACCATTTGGCGATCATCACGATCATCGCGCCGATCAGCACCAGGACCGCAATCACGATGGCGACGTTGATGACGCCAAGAAGCAAACCGGCAAGACTCATTCGGAAGGCTCCTTTCGACTCTTGTTGAACCAGTAACCTGCGATCAGCGCGCTAATCGTTGGGATCGTCACCAAAAGCTTGTCGACGACCTGCTGGTTGTGGATGATCTCCGTGCCCATCAGCACCATCGCGGTCGCCGAGATGACGCCCCAAGCGAGAGTGATGATGAGATCGGCGCGCATCAGCCTTTCGCTTTCCAGCGCGCATAAGCGTTCGCCATTTTCTGGTCGTAAGCGTTTTGCGCGTAGCCGGGACCGTTGTAGCCACGCGCGAAGGTCGCCCATTGCTTGTTGCGCAGCGCCGTGTCGAGTTTGTTGGCTTGAATGAATTTGACGAAAGCGTTGAGATGCGCCGGCGCGCCGCCAGTCCACATGGCGTCAACGAACTCTTGCGAGGTATCGAAACCGCATTGCTTGTGGTTCTGGCCGAGGATTTGAAACGTGCCCCACGAGCAGGCTTTGTTGGCCGCGTCGGGGTTGAGCTTGCGCGCGTCCTCGTAGCGAGCGTGCTCCTGCGCGCTGGTCTTACCGTAGAGCGCGCGGTTCCACGTCGGCGATGACAGACTGTACCCTCTCCGATCCATAGCCCCCGCGTGCTTGCCGCCCGTCTCCTTGTGGAAGACGTGCGCCTCGTAGAGGATCACGGGGCGGCCATCGGGCAAGAACCCAGCGCCGGCCGCCTCGACTTCGGCGACGGCGCGGATCGCCGCGACCTCGACGTTGAGCGCTTTCGCCGCGCGAGCGAAGTCCGCATCGGTCAAAGTCCGCTGCAGCGTCTCGCTCATCGCGCGTGACTCACTTCGGCGCGCAAAGCCTCGACTTGAGCGCTCAATGTCTTCACCGAATTGATCAGAGCATAGATCAGCTCGGAGGCATTAACATTGCGAAGATCAGTCACCCGCACGCCATCGATATAGCCCTCGCTCTCGCTGACCATGCTGGGAAAGATTTGCTCAAGCTCTTGAGCGACGAGACCGACGAACGGCTTCTGTTCAAGCGCGACGTGATAGTGCATCGAAGCGGGATAGGGCGCTTCGACGACCTCAATCAGCGGCGTCGGATCATCAGGCAAACGAGCAGGCGGCGTGCTCACATCGGCGGTTGAAGTGTCGTTGCCCTTGTAAGTGTAGACAACAGGACGAAGTCGCAGCACCTCGTCGAGCCCCGCGGTATATTCGCTTTGCACCGTCTTGATGCGCGCGTCCGACAACGCGCCCCATTGGCCGCCGCCCGCCTGATAGCCAATACCGGGGCTGACGATGAAATTATGCCCGGAAGTCGGGGTGACGGTGATATCTTGAACCAAGCCGATGTTGGAGGGCGTGTTAGCGTTGGTCAGGTAAACAGTGCCATTGCCCGAATTGTAGTAAAATTGCCCCCTCACATTGCTTCCGGCGTCGAGAAGCTGGATAATCGGACTGGCGGTCTGGATGTTGACCGTTCCGTGAGCGGTCAGCGTGCTAGCGATGTCGACAGCGTTATTAACGGCAAGAGAGCCCGAGACAGTCAGACCGTTGCCCGCGACTACGGACGCAGCATTGAGGGTCATCAGATTAGACGGCCCCATCCTAATGTTCGCGCCGCTGTAATTATCAACCCAAGTCGATTCGCCAGTCGCGATGTTGAAATAAATTATGCTTCGATTGGTGGCTCCATCGAAGAGATAGAGGGCCGGATTGGCTGCACTTCCCTTATTGATCTGCAGGGTGCCGTTGTTGACCAGCACGTTGCTGCCAGAAAGCTGACCGGCAGCAGCGACATATCCATCTACGTTAATATTTCCAGTAAAGCCTGCATTTGTTCCAGCCAGCGGTCCGGTCAGCGTGCCGCCGCTGATCGGCAGAAACGAGCCGCTATCGACGTAACGCTTCGTCGCCGCCTGCAAGTCTTGCGTGGGCGCGCCCGACAGGGTCAGCGGGCCGGTGAGCGTTCCGCCGGCGAGCGGAAGCTTGGTGTTGGCGACCGCCGTCGCCGCCGCGTCGCCTGCATCGACATAGCTCTTGTTCGCAGCCTGGGCTGGGGTCGTCGGGGCCGCCGCCGGAAGCGTGAGCGGCCCGGTCAGCGTTCCGCCGGCCAGCGGCAGATAAGCCGCCAAATCTTGCGCGGTGCCGATCTTCGACCAATTGGCGGCGACGAAGGCGCTCGGCGCGCTGGGCGCGATGGCGCGATAAAGATTGCCGGAATAGACAACAAAATCACCGATGGCGTAGTTCGCAGTCGGCATAAACAAGCGCACAGCGAGGAGCTTCTGCGCCGTCTGGGTGCTGTCGATAAAGCCGAGCGCGTTGTCAGAGAAGTTGAGCCACAGTTCGCCAGGCTGACGCTGGCCGGTTTGCGGCAACGCGCCAGGGACCGACGAGCGCAGGGTCTGAACGCGATTGGACATGGCTATGTAGCCTTTCCGCTAGAATGTTCCAGCGTCGATGGTGAAGTTGTCGATCGCGCTCGCGCTTGGGTCGGTGCCGTCCATGCGCGTGGTGAAGCCCGCGCTGGGGGTGAAAACGAGGTTAGCTCCGTCAATGAAAGTGCCGCCATTGATGGTGGTGACGGCGTTGCCGAGCGTCATCAGCGTGGGGATGCTCGCCACCATCCACGGAAACGACCCAGATGGACCGCTCACCATCACCTGGTAGGCCGCGCTCGCCTGCGGCGTCGCTGGCGTGAGCTGCATCGGGTACGGCGAACCGAACGCCGACACATAAGTCTGGCCCGGCCCGGTCGGGATCGGCAGGACCGACGACGAGGCGACCGATTCCCAGTCGAAACCAGGCCCAGGCCCCGACAGCAGCGACTGCCCTTGCGCGGTCGCCGCCGGCACGCTGGCGTCGACGGTGACGCCAGGCGGGCCGCCGATGTAAGTGTTGAATTGCGTCTTGAGCGGCGGCCCCGGCGACGCGATCTCGACCACCTCGCCCGCGTTCGGGCTCGGCGGAATGAACAGCGCGCTGTCGAAAGCCTTGGTCATGGATTGTTGAGCGGCGTCTTGAACCAGGAGATGAAAACGTAAGCGTCAGCGGCCGGCGCTTGATTGAAGATGATGCTGTCGCCGCTCACGGCGTACTGAAGGCCCGGCTCCTGCAGCACGCCGTCGATCGACACCAGAAGCTCTTCAGGTCCAGCCAGATTGGGCGACGTTCCGTTCGCCTTCACGGTCAAGGGAAAGCCGATCCGAACCCCGTCTTGAAAACCAGGCGGGGTGTTGATGTTGGTGATCGGGAAGATCGCCACTGCCCCAGGCGCGAGCTGCGAGGCGGTCTGCAAGACATCGATCGCGACGATCGCGCCGGCAGGCAAGACTTGCGCCAGGGTGATCGAGGAGTTGACGACGCTGACGAAGAAATCGCCGGTCAGCATGCCGGGGTTATTGTCCGGCGTCAGCCGCGCGCCATTGACGTAGCACTCGATCCCTTCCGGGTCTTGCTGGTTGAGGGTGAACGAATTGTTATAGAGATCCGCCGTGGTCAGCGGAAAATGTTGCTGGTTGGCGCTGGCGACGTAATAGAGGCTGGCGGTGAAGGCTTTTTGCGGGATGGTGAACGGTTGCCAGGCCGCGCCATTCCAAACCTGCATGGTGTTGGTGTTGGTGTCGAAGTACAGGCAACCGGCGGTCAGCGGATCGCCGACCAGCGTCTGGGTCGGCGGCACGTCGGACGCGCCGCAATAGAGCATCGACAGCATGCCGAATGCTGACGCGGAGCGCAGCGCCCACCATCGGCTCGACCAATGCTGGCCGCTGATGGCGTTGATCGCCAGGATGTTGGGCGGGATGGTGTCGGGCAGGTGCTCGGCCCACTCGATCGAGACTTGGGCGTAATCGGCGCTGGTCGCGGTCGCGCCGGCGGCGTCGCCGGCGTAGAAACCGCCGGCGTTGACGTAGAGGGTCGGGGTGGGAAGGGTCGGCTCGCGCGGCCTCGGCGCTTGCACGGGCGCGACTGCAGCGTTGGCGACCGCCGCCGCTAGACGAGCTTCAGCACGATCAGCCGCTTCGCGGGCTCGATCGGCATGGGTCTGGATGCGGGCCAGCTCAAGCCGGGCCTGGTCGATGACGCCCTTGGCGTTGACGGCTTGACGGCGCAAATCCTCGAGTTCGGCCGCGGCCTGGCGCTTGATGTCGTCGGCGAGCGCCTGAACATCGATCGTCGGCGCGGTCTGCACCAACCGCTCGACCGCGAGCTGCACCGCGGTGATGGCGTCGGCGTGGTTGGCGAGCTGAGCGTCGAGACGATCGCCGGGCGGCGGCGCGGTTGGTTGCCGGCGAGCGTGAGCCGTGAAATCGTAAACCTTCTGCGGGCGCGCGATCGACGACATTTTGGCGTCTGGGGTTGGGCCGCGGGGATTGTTAGCGACAAACACCAGGAGGCGCAAATGGCGGTATGGCGTTTCTTTCGCAGCCTGTGGCGTCTCAGGCAGCGCAAGCTCGACTGCGAACTCTTGTGGCCGTCATTGGTCGCCGGGGCGCAAGGCGACATCCGCTGGGCGCAAAACGGCATGCTCACGCACGCGATGAGCGACGCCGCCTGGCGCGACGAACTAACCGAGCTGGAGATTTACCGGGTGATCGCCAGGCTCACAGAGCACGAATCCGCCGGTAATAGGTCGCCTTGGAAAGGCCCAGCTCCTTCCACGGGGTCTTGACGCCGGTCGCCGGCCGGCCGCGGCGCTTGGGCTTGGGGTTCAGCGCCACGGTGGGCTTAAGCGGTTGAGATACTCGAGATTTTGGGGCCGATGCTTGCATCACGAGACTTTAACCGGGGGCCTAGACCCCCCACAAGGGGGTCTTAGTTCACGAGCGCCGTTCACGGAACGTCCCAGGGGGTGGGAATTTGAGGCCCCAAATTCCCACCCCCCTTGAGGGGCCGATACTGCACCCCCTCCCATTCGGGTCCGCGGGCGTCGTGGCTGTCGATGCCGCCCTGGCAGCGGACGTAGATCCGGTGGCTCTGGTCGCTGCTGCCGACCGTGACGGTGAGACTGAAGCGGGGCCAGCCGGTATCGTGTCGGCGGGGGCCGATCATCGGCTGCAGCACCCGCAGCACGACCGGTTGAAGCTGCAGCATGGATAGGGGCACGGGCGAAGCTTATTTTCGCCGCCGGCCGCACGAAGCGCCGTCTGCATGGCCATAGTAGGCTGGAGGCTCACGACGCCGCCCCCAGGCCGGCCTGTGCGTCTGCGGCTTCCAGGCGCAGGCGGGGCCGAGGAAGCGCCTGGGGGCGACGTCGTCGAGACTTCGATACGCCATTTTTCAGCGCCGGCGAAATTTTCCTGCGCGAGCCAGGCAGGTGCAGGAGCGGCCCCTTGGGGAGGGCCGGAGGGGCGATTGCGGCCTCCCCGCGCGCTCATGACGCCAGTGGCCATGGCGTCAACGTCCTGGGCAAGCCCCTGAAATGATTGTAGTATCATGCCCTATCCCACATGCGCTCGACGTCTATCCACCCAGCCTACCCACCAGGTCAGACCCGGCCGAGCTTGTTGATCTCCCTGTCAATGTCCTCGATCGAGAGGCGCTCGGGGTCCAGGTCGTCGGCCCTATCCTCTTGATCTCGTTGGTCTTTCGCCCTGCTGCCGATCGCGCCGACCAGCTCCAGGGCAGTACGGACCGCCGCGGCGCGGACGTTCGCGGGCACGCCCGGCGCAGTGACCAGAAGCTCAAGCGCAGCCTCTGCTTTCAATCGCAAACCGGTGTAGCCCTTAACCTCCTGATCAGACTGGGCCAACTGTCGGTCATCCATGCCCTCGCGAACCGCATGCGGTCCCATTCGCTCGCCTGCCGATACGCTGGAAGCCTGGTCAATTCGAGAGGCACCACCGGCGACCGCCCCTCGACCATTGCGGCTCTGAACGCTGCGCTTCGACCTGACGGCTGAAATCTTCCTTGCCTTGACCATGCGCCAAACCCTCCGTGCGGTCCGCACACTGCAACCCCGCTCAACGCCACATTGCCGCAAGGTTGACCATTGCGCTTCGTCGCCGTGCAGATCCGATGGACGCCCGACCCGAAATAGGTTCGCTTCGCCGCCTCAAGCAACGCCGGCGGTGCAGTCTTTCGTCCGCCCCACAACTTCACCCGCTTCTGCATGCGTCGCTTTTTCGACGCCCGCCACGTCTCCCGAGTGAAGAACTCATCCGACATTTTCTGTCTCACTCCCGTCTCTCACACTGTAACGCACACATAGGGGGTCGCTATAGTTATAGTCGTATATTCGGCCCCCTCGCGCGCGCACGCGAGGCGCGCTCGCGCCTCACGTGCGCAGGTAGAAAAGAAATATAATATTATTTTATTATATTATATTGTGTATATTTGTATTATTACCTTGTCTAACTCTATGACCCTAAAGACAATTTCGCTCATCACCCAAAATTAAACTGTCAATGATTCTGCTACACTCCAAAGGTTATTTTACAGCGGGAGGGCGAGCATCTAGGGGGTTGAATGCCGCCCTCCCTAGATGACCAGCCTTAGTTGTGCGGCCGAAAGCTGGTCATCATCTCGTTGAGACTTTAAATCGCCGATCGTGCAGACCGCGGCTTGCGCATGCCTAACAGCGACAGAAAACCAAATCCCAATGCCAACATGGCCCATGTCCCAGGCTCCGGCGTCGACAAGGCGGTGATCGTGCCGTCGACCGCGATATGGATCGGCGAGCCTCCGCTGACGCCGCTGATCTCGGCGAAATAAGCGCCGGCGCTGAGCACGTCGGGCGCGACCGTCGCCTCCTGCCCCCCGAGCACATTGACGATCGGCGAGCTTTCCAGGAACGCGCCCGCCGGAATGAACAAGGGTCCAAGACCCGTCGAGGTATGGGTGTCCAGCTCCAGGACGCCGCCGGTGATGCGTCCAGGGCCGATCGCGCTGTCGCTCATCGACACCGTCACGATCTCGGTCGTCGGCAGGGTGAACTCGAAGAATTCCTGAAACCCAATGCCGCTGCCGGGCGTGTCTTCAGCCGGCAGCGCCAGCGATTCATTGAACACCGCGCCAATGTTCTCGACGCTGATCTGCGCCGCCTTGGCCGGCCCAGCGCCGATCGCGGCGAGAAGCGCAGCCGTCAGGTAAAATCTATGCATGGTCGTTGTCCCTCAAGTCGTGTCGGGTGTCGGGGCCGTCCCCGCCCAACCCTATCTTGCACATAACAGGCCAGGATGTCAGTTGTGCGCAAATGGACGCGACCCCGATGCTGTCCTGCCCCCTGCCGCTCTCGCCGCGCGAGCGCGAGTGTCTGTGCTGGGCGGCGCGCGGCAAGACTTACACCGAAATCGGACTGATTCTCGGGCTCTCGTTCGGCTCGATCAAAACCTATCTCGATCACTGCCGCTACAAGCTCAATGCCGTGACCCTGGCGCAGGCGACCGCGGCTGCGGTGGCGTTGGGGGTTCTGACCCGTGAGGATCTGGCCGGTCGATAGCGCCCGCCTCGATCAGCCAGGCGCGGATCTCGGCGCGCTCGGTCGGGTCAGGAATATTAGCGACCCATTGGCAAGGATAGCAGCGCTCGCGCACCTGGCCGAGCGCGTCAAAGACGGCTGCGCCGCAATCCTTGCAGACGAAGGTCGGCTCAGACATGGTCGTCCTCCTCTGGCTGGTCCCAATCGTCGAGCCATTCCTTGAAGCGGATCGCTGGATCGCGGCTGGGCGGCAGCAGCAGGCAGGCGATCGCGATCAGCCCGAGCGCGATGCCAAACCAGTCAGACATCATCACGCTCGATCATCGCCATCAGCTGCGCTCGCTCATGCTGCCGCTGCGCCCACAGGACCGGGCCGCGCGAGGCGCAGATCGCCGCGATAGCCGTCTGGCGCAATAGGCTCGGCATGCGCAGCATGGCGTCTTCGACGCGCTCGACCTCATCCATGAACGCCGGCCAGGATATGCGCGCTTCTGTGACGACCTGGTCGCAGGCATCACAGCAGCGCCCGTCCCTGGCCAATGGCGATGGACTATTGCCGAGGCGCTCGTAGGGCAATCCACATAGGCAGCAGGCGGTCGGCTCGCTCATGCGCGCCCCTCCATCTCGGGCTGGCCCTCGAAGCGCTTGATCTGCTCCTTGAACATTGTGACGATGTCCTCTCGGGCAGCGCCATTCGAAATGTAATTGCAGCGCCCCGCCTTCTCGCCGAACGGAAACACCAGAAGCACGAAGCCGGTTTCGCGCGCGTCGCCTTTGAGGTCGCCATTAAAAATCTCGTTGATGCCGTTCGCGAGCGCGACCATCTTGTCGTAATATTCCGGCTCGATTGGCGCGTCGCCGTACTGATGCCGGCGCTTGCTCTCACCCATGCTGCTGCTCCCGCTTGTTGAAGGCGACGATCATGTTGACTGCCCGCACCATGTCCGGGTTGCCGGCGATCTCCACCATTTCGGCGTCAGTCGGCGCGCGCACCGTCAGATCCTGGGCGTAGACCATCACATGCGCGCAGTGCAGGCAGATCGCCAGGTCGCCAGGGTTGGGGGTCGAAGCGTCGGGCATGTCGGGCGTCGGCGCGCCGGCGCTGATCTTGCGACCACAATCGAGGCAAGCGTTGACCGGCGTCCGCGTGATGGTTGCGTTTCCCGTCACCACGCCGCGGCGGACGACGCTGTGCTGCGTCTTCTCGTCCTGGAACAGATTGTACATGCGGCCCTGGAAACGGTCGTTGTAGCCTTTGTCTTCGGGCAGGGCGGTGATCACGCCCTTAGCGTCGCGTTCGATGGCGTAGACCCTGGCCCCGCCCTTGCCCTGCCGATTGAAGGCATGGATCATCACCGCCTCGCGCCGGTCTGGGCGTTGTTCGGGTGTCAGGCGGGTTGGCCGCTTGAGATTTTCAGTCGCAACCCAAACCTCACCGAGAAAGGCATAATTGCGCGCATGCGGGCTCTTGAGCTTGTTGCGGATCATCTCGACCACCGCCAGCTTCTCGGCTTCGCTGTCCCATGGCGTGATAATCATCTCGCCTGGCGCATTGTCGAATTGAATCCACCAAGTCGGCGTGAGCTGCGGCTCGCCGCCGTCAATCAGCATGAACTCGGCGTGGTCGAGCGCCATCGCCTGCAGCTCCTCGACCGTTTGCAATTTAGCCATGCGTATCCTCCAGCGCCTGCACTCGCTGTTCGAGTTGGTTTACTTTCGCGTCAAAAACTTCGAAGCCAACGCGGTATGTCTCATCAAGGCCGTTAAGGCTCGCCAGCACCGCCCGCTGCGCCCGGTGTATGATGGGAAAATTGACCGCCAGCAGGATTGTCGCGGTCACTGTCGAGCCGGTCAGGGCGACCATTGCAATCAACCAAATGACGTCGATCATTGCAGATCCTCGTCAGCGGCGAAGAGGGCGTGCAGCACCGTGAGTTGCTCGTCATTCAGCGCCAGGCTTAAGTCTTCGTCAGAAAGTGTTGCGAGCTTGCGGCCGGCGGTGCGGCAGCGCTCGGCAGTGACCCGATTCGGGCGGGCCTGGTAGTTCGCGACCGCCATCGTGACGTCGTACATGAGCATATACCGGCTTAGAACCCGCGCGATCAGCGGCGGAGCGTAGGACGTTCCAGAAGCGTGCGAGATAAACACATCCCTCAATGCGGCCTCCCTAAGTTTTCTCGGTTGTTGGCAACGCCAGGATCGGCGTCGGCTTGAATATTTTCGCCACCCAACGCGCATGACCGGCTTCGGCTTCGTCCCAGGTCGAATAGCGCTCCATCTGGCCGCCGTGGTCGGCGGCGAACACCATCGTTTCGAACAAAATCGCCTCATCGCCGCTAAAGCTATGGTCGAGCCCCAGGAACACCGTCGACACCATCACGTCGCCCTGTTCGGTCAGCCGCACATGCCGATCGGCCGTCTCAAACCAGCGCGCCCAGGTCAGGAGATCCCGACAGATGACCGGTTGATGCCCGACCAGGATGTACTGCCGCATTCACGCACTCTGTTTTTTCTTCTGCTCTTCGGTCAATTGCCACTGGCCCTTCGCCCCAACGCGACGGATCAAGCCCCATTTTCTTAGCCGTTCGATCGTCGAGCCAGTGCCGTTGGGGTTATAGCCGGTCGCGACGAAAGCCTCTTTGATCTCCCTCGTGCGATGAACTTGCCCATCCGCCAGCACCTTGAGGATAGTGGCGTTGGTGCCCGCCTCCAGGTTTGGTGCATAACCGCCGGCGCGCGGTTCGCGCTTCATCTTTGGTTTGACGAGCTGCGGCGCTGTCTTAGCCTTGAGCTTCGCCGGCGTCGGGGCGATCTCCTCGACGCTCAGATCCTCGATCGGCAGCACCTTGGCTAGCAAGCCGAACAGCACTTCGCCTGGCATCACAAAGCTGAGACGATATTTGATCATCGGCGCGCCCCTTTGCGGTACTGCGCCATCTTGACCACATGCCGCATGGAATGCGTCTTAGTCTCCACCTTCGGCGGCGCTGGCGTCGGCTGCACCAGCGGCTTGGCGTCATAAGGCACCAGGCCCAGCTTCCAGCCCATCGAGCGCACGACGGCGTTGATGGTCGCCGCCTGGGGCTTCTTGGTTGGGCCGGTGAACCACGCCGTCAGCGTGCCAGGCGAGACGCCGCTGTGCTCGTGGATGTCTTTGTAGGTCGAGCCATGCTGCTGCACGATCGTTCGGATCTCGTCGATGATCGGATCTTTATCGACAAACGAGTAAGATTTGTAGGTGAATCCAGGCATCAGTCGACCCTCACAACTTCATAGGATTTGTCCGGTTGGATGATGGCGAGCAGGCTTGACTGCGCATAGAACACCACCACCTCGTCGCCGATCTTGGTGATCGCGCACGGTTTGAAGGGTGGGTCGCCAGGAAAGCGCAGCGTCTTGTTTGGCAGCATTGTGATGCCTGGGATCGGCCGCCAGCCGCCGCCATGCCGGTAGCGGTCCTCTAGCTGTTCCTTGACCGAGCGCTTGTCCTCATTGAGCAGGATGTCAGGCAGAAAGCCTAAACCTTCAGCCCGAAAATTCGGCTCAAGCATTACCCAGACGCTGGTGTTCATTCTCCCTCCTCTTTGGTGTGGTATTCAACGACGATCGCCATCAGGGCGAGTTCCTCCGCGCCGTAGACTTTAAATTCACCGCAGACTTCGCATTGGTAGCGGCGAGCGTCGGGCTCGCAGCCGCCTTGCTCGTTGCCGCAAGCGATGCAGAAGCCTGGGTCATCGAGACGGGTCATGCGACGCTCGCAAGCTTCCATGATGCGGTCTTCAGTGATCGTCGGGTGGATTTTCATGCATGCGCCCTCGCGCTTCGATTTCGTCCATGCGCATGTGCATTGAGGTGATGCCGGCTCTGGTGGTGTTTATCGTCGCCTCCAGTGCTGCAAGCTTGCGCCATGCGCGTTCGTTGTTAATGTGCAGGTCGCGTTGATCGCCCAGAGTTCCCTTGAGTTTCTTGGCGGCTACCGTTAGCGCCCGATCGAGCCGGACCGCCACATAGACAACCACGAGCGCGATCACGAGGATGCCTAGCGTCTGCACGATGTCGATGAACTGATCGGGCCTCATGCTGCTGAAATCTCCGATAGCGACGATGGGTCTAACGAGTGGCGCAGGTGTCGTTGACTCACGCCCGAGCCAGAAGCCAACCGCGGCGGCGATAACCGCCGTGACGCCGACCAGGATTGCGAGGTTGCGCGGCGTCTCCCAAAATTCCTGCTTGCGTCGCAGATTGAACTCGACCGCCAGAAGCGCCTGCCTAAGCCGTTTTTCCTCCTCGTCAGTCATCGGCGGCGGAGCGCCCCCACCTCCGTTCGTAAGTCGTAGACGTCGATGATCTCTCGCCACTCGCCAACCGTGAAACCGCTTTCGAGCCAGATGTCAGCCAGCATCAGGGTGAGCGCCAATACGGCCGCTGGCCCAGTCTCGTCGTAGGCTTTTCCCAAGGTCGGAAGCGTTTCTTTTCGTACTTTGTCGCTGGCGGCCTTGAATTGGTGTTCACTATCCGCGCCCATGTCCCACAGTTCCTTCTTTACTTTTCGGTCGTTGCCGACGTTCATCCTCTAATAGAAGCCCCTGGATTTTGTGCGCCGTCTCCGCTGAGACAAATAATGCGAGCTGAATGAACACGGTGCCGTCTTCCGCATCGTGCGGCCTGGTGATCGACCAATCCGCAATGCCATGGTGCGCGGCCTTTACCAAAGTGGTGGGCGCGAGATGCGAGACTTTAACATTGAGCTTTTCGGCGAGCTTTTCCAAGTTCGCATTGTCGGGAAAACTCTTGCCGCGAATCCAGACCGAGATCCGGTCGCGGCCACGCGCGACATGCTTACCTTCGGTGTTGACGTAGCGCCCCCATATTTTCGCCGCCAGATCCGATTGCGTGAGTTCGCGCTCTTCCATGAGCTGTCTCAAACGCTTGGCAAATTCGAGATCACGGGCTCTCTCGGTGGGCATACGCGCCCCCGGCAGAAGCGGTGGTTTGTTAATCGTCTTGAAGGCGGGCATGTGGCGCTACCTCACGGTGTCACGGTTTCAACGGGGTATGGGGGAAACGTTGGAATCGTCGCCTCCCGTGTCTTAAAGACCGCGAATCATTACACGAGGGTTGGCCGTAGCACAACACTGTTGGGTTAGCCCCAATCACTCACCCACAGATCACAACATAAACACGCCGTGCGCAATTAATATTTGAGACAAATTTGTGGAGCTGGGTATTGACATCAAGGACGCTGCATCGGTAGCCTGCGGACCAACGCCAAACCCCACCAAACCCCAGGCGGCAGCGCAATATGCAACCGAATATAATCAGGGTGGATACGTCATTTAAGTCGCCCTATCCCTTCGATTCCCTGAAGCATGGCGATGTCATAGAAGTCGAACATCCGACCAGCGCTAAGGAGGTTTTCCGACGCTGGCGCAAGCTCCGGCAGCGCCAAGCGCAGCTCATCCAATCTCTGACATCGCCCAGGCTTTTATTCTTCATTGACGAGCAGATCGTCTGATGCGCGTCCTGGGCGTCGACCCTGGCGTAAGCGGCGCTTACGCCCTCCTCGCCGACGATGGCGGCGTCACAATGCCGATCGTCGATGACCTCCCCACCGTGGGCAATCAGATCAACGCCAGCGCCTGGCACCGCGCCATCAAGAGCCTGATACCTGACATCGCGGTTGTGGAGCTTGTGCATTCGATGCCCAAGCAAGGGGTTGCGAGCACGTTCCGCTTCGGCATGGCGTGCGGGATCATCCGCGGCGTGCTGCTCGGCGCGGGGGTGCCGATCATCGATGTCACACCCAACACTTGGAAGAAGTATTTCCGTCTCAACAACGAAGCCGAGAAGTCCCGCGCCCTCGCCTGCCAGCGCTTTCCAACCCTTCTCGGCCTGACCAGGAAAAAAGATCACAATCGAGCGGAGGCGCTTTTGATCGCCTTATGGAAACTTGAAACCGACGACCCCGTCTAACCCGAGGAAACGCCATGGAGCTGTGGCCGCACCAGACCACTGACGTCGCCTTCGCCCTGCACGAGAAGAAAGTCGCTTGGTGGAACGACACCGGTCTCGGCAAGACAAATAGCGCAATCGCGCTCGCCGACGCGATCGAGGCGAAGAGCATTCTCGTCATCTGCCCGGTGATCGCGCTCGAACATTGGAAAGCGCAATTCGCCAAGCATAGCCGGGTCGATCGCAGCGTCGCGTTGGTGCGTGACCACGACGCGCCCCTGCATGACGCGAACGTTATCGTCGTGCCGTTCAGCCTGATCTCGAAATATCCCCGCCTGGCGAAGCGCCTGCGTCAATACCGCTACGACCTGGTGGTGATCGACGAGGCGCATGCGCTGATGTCGATGGAGTCGAACCGCACCCAGTCAATCTACGCGATCGGCAGCGAGAGCGGCGGCCTGCAGGACCGCGCGCCTTATGTCGTCTTGCTGTCGGCGACGCTGTCGCCCAACGGTCGCCCGAATGAACTCTACACCCACCTGCGAGCGCTAAGGCCGGAGCTGCTCGGGCCGGCGTGCGGTTACGATACCTTCGTCAGCCGCTACTGCATCACCAAGTTCAACCGCAATCGCGAGACGATCGTCGGCCCCAACAAACTGACCGCGCCTGAACTCAGGCGGATCATGGGGCGCTTCGCCCGCCGGGTGAAAAAGAAGGACGTGCAGAAAGATTTGCCGGCGGTCATCGTCGATGCGCTGCCGGTCAACGTCCTCGACCTGGTCGTGCCCGAGAAGCTGATGGCGGATTGGCGGGTGTCGGAATCGCTGCTCGCGCGCGACATCGGCAATGCGACCGGCGAAGAGGCGCTGGCGATTGCGCGATCGAGCCCGTACTCGGCGACCAATCGCCGCCTGACCGGCATCATCAAGGTGCAGGCGATGGCTGCATTGCTTGAGCCCGAGGTGCTGGCTGGACGCAAGGTCATCGCCTTCAGTGTCCATCACGATGTCATCGACGCCATTGCTGCACGCTTCAAGAACGAGTGCGTCACCCTCGATGGTCGGACGTCGCCGGCGAAGCGCCAGGCAGCGATCAAAGCCTTCCGCGAGGACAGGAAGATCCTTTTCAACGGACAGATTAGCGCCGCCGGCGAAGTGATCGACCTGACGCCCTGCAGCCTCATGTACATCTTCGAGCAAGACTGGGTGCCGAAAACGATCACCCAGGCGATCGGCCGCGCCAACCGGCCAGGCCAGGTCGAGCCGCTGATGGTGTGGGTGCTGACGCTCGCGGGCTCGATCGACGATGCCCTCACCCGCACGCTCGTGCGCAAGCAGGTCGACATTCGATCGCTGGAGCCGGCGATATGAATCCCGATGACGAAGCGCTCGCTGAGTACAACAATCGACCCTTACTGCTGGCGCAATTTTTTGCGTTTCATCGCGCCAACCCGCTCGTCTTTCGCGAGATCATCAGACGAGCGCACGAGATCAAAGCGGCTGGTTGGGACAGCTACGCTATCCGCATCATCATTGAGTCCATTCGGTGGGACTTCGATCGCAAGATCAGAACGGTCAAAGCCACTAGAAGCGATGTGTTCAAGATCAACGACCATTACGTCCCGATGTATGTGCGTTTGCTGATCGGCCGGTACCCAGAGTTCGAGGGCTTTTTCGAACTGCGCGCAGCCAACGGCAAAGGTTTATTTTCCGATGAAGAAAAGCTTCGCCGCGCCATCGTGGGCTTGGAGGATGACGACTTATGAGGACCGCGCTCGTTCTCATCTTCCTGCTCAGCGCTCAGCCGGCGCTCGCCTGCCACCATTATCGATCGTGGTCGTATCCCTGGCCGCAATCGTGCAAGATATCGATCGCGCATACGCCCGTGCATCAGCGCACATGGTTCGTAGAAATCGCGCCGACGCCGGCACCGCCGCCTGCGCCCGCGCCTGAAGTCGAAGACCCGGTGAAAGTCCAGGCGATCGAGACGCTCAAGCAGGAGCTGCTTTGGCGTGCAGCACAGAGTTTAACCATGGAGGAAAAGCGGTATGGCGATTGAGATCGACATCAGGATTATCGGCGACACGACTGCTGCGGTGGTGCAGGAGCTGGGAACGTTCGCCGCTCATTTGTCCGGTGGGTTGGGGGTTGGCGCACGCGCCGTCAACACGCCCGACACCGCCGAGGCGAAAGCGCCGGCGGCGACTGACGGCAATGGCGCTGGCAAGCCGGCGAGCACTCGCAAGCGCACTGCGGCGACTACCGCCGCAGCGCCCGAGGTCGCCAAGATCGATCGGGCGGCGATCATCGACGGGCTGACCAAAATCTACTCGAAGGGCGACGAGGACGTCCGCCTGGCGATCACCAAGTTTCGTGATGGTCAGGGCGCTGACCGGCTGCGGGATCTCAAGGACGACGCCCTGCCGGCCGCGGCCGAGCTGCTGACCGAGCTGAAGCTCGCCGCTGAGCAGCCTGCAGTCTGATGACTGAGCACGCCGAGCTTGGCGCGTCATCGAGCGCGCGCTGGATGGCTTGTCCTGGCTCGGTGCCGCTCGCGCGGCCCTACTTGGGCGGCCCCGCGTCATCCTACGCCGCCGAGGGCACAGTCGCCCACACAATCGCCCAGGCGGCTTTGACTAAGCAGCCATTGCCGCCAATCGGGGCGCTGGTCACGGTCGACGGTCATGATGTTCTTGTCACCGAGGAGATGCTCGACGCCGTCAACGAATATCTCGGCATCGTGCAGCCCCTGTTGACCAAGGCGCAGGACGGCGGGGTCGAGATCCGGGTCCATATCAGCTCAGTGCCGCCGACCGCCGAATGCTACGGCACTGCCGACTTCGTCGCCATCATCGGCCGCAAGCTTTTCATCGTCGACCTGAAATACGGCAAGGGCGTCCACGTTTCGGTCGCCAACAATAGCCAGGCTTTGTTCTACGCGCTCGCGGTCGTCGAGACACTCCACCTCGATGGTCTGATCGACGAGATCGAGATCACTATCTGTCAGCCCCGCATCGATGGGGCCGAGCGCCAATCCTGGACGATCGACATCATCGATCTTTGGATGTGGCGCGACGGCAAGCTTGTCCCGGCGGTGCAGCGCATCCTCGATGGCGACACAAGCCTCCAGGATGGCTCGTGGTGCCGGTTCTGCCCGGCCCTGGCCATCTGCCCGCTCAAGCATGAACTGGCCATGCAGGCGGCCGAGCAGGCATTTGACGCGGTCACTGAGACAGACTTCCCCAACAGCCCCGACCTCAGTTCAATCCAGATCGCCGAGCGCTTGCAGCTCGCGCTGCGCCTCGAAGACTGGATCGACAAGCTCAAAGAGCACGCCGCCCTGATGATCCACCGCGGCGAGGACGTGCCGGGGTTCAAGCTGGTCGAGGGCCGCTCGAACCGCAAATGGGCGGGCGAGGACGTCGACATCCTGCATGAGCTGGTCGAGCGCGGCAAATTTACGCCCCAGGACGCCGAGCGCTTCTACAAACCCCCTGAGCTGCAGTCGCCGGCAGGGATCGAGAAAACGCTCAAGCGCATGGGCCGCACGCAGACCCAGTTCCTGCTCAACGGCTTGATCAACAAACCCGCCGGCAAGCCATCGCTGGTGCCCGCCGACGACCCACGGCCGGCAATGGCGATCCTCACCGCCCGCGAAGCTTTCCGTTTGTCAGCGACCGATGAAGAGGAGGTTTGAAACGATGACAGAGGCTGAGCGCGTCAAAGCCTGGCGCGACCGTAAGCGCGGCGGCCCCCCGCGCCCGTACACGATCACCACCAAGAAACGTCACCCGAGCCTCCTGAAGCGCGCTCGCGCGATTCAAATGGCGTGGGACGACCCCCTCCGGCGCGCTGTGATGAGCCGGATCAAAACCGAGAAAAAGGAGCACCGATAATGGCCGCGATTCAGAGCCCCGTCGTCACCCTGTCTTACCCGCATTTGTGGAAGCCGACGCCCAAGGCGGAGGGCAGCACCGAGCTGGTCTTTTCCGCAGTCGGGCTGCTCAACGATCAGCAGATGAAGTCGCCGGCGTGGAAAGCGCTGTACGCCGCCTGCGAAAAGGAATCCTTGCGCGCGTTCCCCAAGCTCATCTTAGGCAAGGGGGTCAAGTCGCCGTTTCGCTCGACCGAGGAGAAGGAAAACTTTCCGCCGGAGTACAAGATTTTCTTCAATTGCTGGTCGACCTCGAAGCCCGGCATCGTCGACACCGGCCGCAACCACATCACCGATTCCAACGAAGTGTGGGCGGGTCAATGGGTCCGCTTCTCGCTCAATCCGTTCTCCTGGGAGCACTCAGGCAAGAAGGGCGTCTCGCTCGGCTTGAACCATGTGCAGATCATCAAGTCGGAAGGGTTGAAGCGCCTCGACGGTCGCAAACCGGTCGAGGAATCCTTCGACGACGAGTTCGACGACGCAAATGCTGACGACGACGTTTGACTTCTAAAACATGAGGCGCGGCAAAAGCCGCGCCCTTTTTATTTCGGGAGGTGGGTTCATGCGCGATCATCGGCGCGTCATCGACGAGATCCACTCCATCGACCCTGATCTGAAAGTTCCCCTTGTTCTGTTGCGGCTTGGCGCGGCGCTCAACCGCGCGCGTGACGACCTGGGCGACACTTACCCGAGCTTACGCGATTCTCTCGCCTGTCTTCGGCACGAGCACGACCGCAATCAGGTGACGGTCGACAAGGATCTCCGCATCATACGGTTCGCGACGATCAAAACCTGCTGGCACCATCACACCCAGATCCCGCGTTTCGGGTGGTCAGTCTGCCGGCAATTCTCTTGCCTCTGCCCAGACGGCGACGAAACGTTTCTGACCAACCTATTCAAGACCGGAACGATCCGGCGCAGCATGACCCGCGAGCAGCTTGACGCGCTGCGTTCGCTAATGCGCGACACGCTCATTGCGCCGAGGCACTGATGATCTGCCATGCGGATTTCGAAACCGCATCGTGGGGCTCCCTGCCGCGCATCGGCGCGCACAAATACGCTCGCGACCCGTCGACCCACATCCTCTGCTTCGCCTACGCGATCGATGAGGACGATCCCATCCTCTGGTTCCCGACGCTGCAGCCTGCGCCAGCGGACCTGATCGAAGCGGCGCACGACCCAAAACTCGAGTTCCACGCTTGGAACGCCGCCTTCGAATTTAACATCTGGAATGCTGTCGCGGTGCGGCATGGTCTGCCGCCGCTGCCGATCGAGCGCTTCCACTGCACTATGGCGCGCGGCCTGGTGTGGGGCGCGCCGCCCAAGCTCGAACAGGCGGCGATCGTTCTCAAGACAAACATGGAGAAGGACAAAGAGGGCGCGGCGCTGATGCGCAAGATGATGAAACCACGCCCGCACAAAGACGGCTCGATCACCTGGTGGCATGAGGACGACCCGAGCCTCTTGTGGCGCTTAGGCGAATATTGCGCCCAGGACGTGCGCGCCGAGCGCTCGATCGGCCGCCGGCTGCGACCCATGCCGCCGGAGGAACGTCGCCTATGGGTGCTCGACCAGCACATGAACGAGCGCGGGCTAAGGGTCGACACCAACGCCGTGCAGAAAATGCAGACGGTGGTCAATGGCGAGATGGTCCGCATCGGCAGGGGCCTGGCCTATCTGACTGACAGCCAGATCACCAGCCCAACCCAAACCGCGCGCCTGCTCGCCTATCTCAAAGCCGAGGGCGTCGCGATCGACAGCCTCGACAAGCGCGTGCTGCCGTTGGTGCTCAAGGACGATCTCATCGATCGCCACCGCGAGATCATCACGCTCTATCAGCAGGGGGCGAAATCATCGACCGCCAAGCTGCGCTCAATGACCAATTACCTCGATGACGATGGTCGCATCCGGGGCTTAACCCAATATGGCGGCGCGATGCGGACACTGCGCTGGGCCGGCCGCGGACCGCAGATCCAAAATTACCCGCGACCGTCGAAGGAGATCGACGCTCGCGCCGCTATTGCCGACATCATTTGGGGGGTCGACGCCGAGACGCTCGACTTCGTCCATGGCAACCCGATGGACGTTGTCAGCCAATGCCTACGTGGGGCCTACGTGCCCGCCGAGGGGCATGCGTTCGCGGTCTGTGACTATTCCGGCATCGAGGCCCGCGTGGTCGCGTGGCTGGCCGGCCAGGACGATGCGCTCGATGTCTTTCGCCGCGGCCTCGACATCTACAAGAAAGCCGCCCACGACGTCGGTTCGAATAGCCGCGACCTGGGCAAGCTTTTGGTGCTGTCGTGCGGCTTTGGCGCGGGGCCGCGCCGGGTCCGCATCATCGCGCAGAACCCGCCTTACTTCATTGAGCTGACTGAAGAAGAGTCGGTCCGCAACGTTTACGGCTGGCGCGACGCCAATCACCACATTCGCTCGCTTTGGTACGAAGTTGACGAGATCATCCGCATGGTCATCAAAGGTCGTGTCTCCGACCGTTGGCTCTGGACAAGCTCCAAGAAGCTCGCCTTCCGCATGGCGACCGACGAGCGCCTCGCCGGCTCCCTCCTCATGCGGCTCCCGAGCGGCCGAAAGATTGTCTACCGCAACGCCAGCATCGACGAGATCATCAACGACCCAGACGGCGCGGCCTGGGTCGAGCCGGTAATCCGCTACGATGGATTGGACTGGACAAAGAAGTGGACCCGGATTCGTTCTTGGGGCGGCAAATTTGTCGAGAACGGAACGCAAGCGACCGCACGCGATCTGCTCGCCGGCGCAGTTCTGCAGCTCGATAACGATGACGACGACCTGCTGACCACGATCCATGACGAGATCATCGCAGAGCCCCTTCAGGGCCGCGCTGACGCCCGTCTGCGTGAGATGAAGGCGGTGATGGGCGAAGCCCCGCCTTGGGCTTACGGCCTGCCTCTAAAGGCCGAGGGAAGCGTGATGGGGAGGTACGGCAAATGAGGCGCAAGCGGCACGTCGATTATGTCCGCGACTACGCCAAAAACCTCGTTCCCGTGATCCCGCACGATGCGACGCTTTCCCCAAACTCAAAAATCGATCCCGGCAATCGCGGCAAGGTTCCTGGTCAGCGTAAGCCTGACGGGACATGGTACGGCGGCTGGAAGGATCTCGGCGACGCCACCATGGCGCTGGCCAAGAAATGGGACGAGTGGGGCGCTTTTATCGGCAACCGCACCGGCTTCGCCGGCGTGTTCGCGCACGATGTCGACCTGACTGTCCGCGCCGACGCCGAGCGCGTGCTGGCGCTCGCTTACGGGATCTATGGCCGGAACCTGGCGGTGCGGCGCGTCGATCACCCAGCGCACACCAAATTGCTCATCTGCTTGCGCCTCGAAGGACCAATGCCGGCGTCGTTCAACGTCGACGTCGTGCAGAGCGACGGCGCGCATGGCCAGATCCAGTTTCTCGGGCCTGGTCGATATTTCAACATGCATGGCGTCCACCCCAAGCGCCTCAAGCCATACATCTGGGAGAATGACCCGGCTGACGTTCCCCTGGTGTCGGTCAGCCTGGCTGAGTTCGAAGCCTTCTGGGCCGCGATCGGACAAGATTTTGAAGTCGCCCACCGCCCCCGCCTGCATGCGTTCAACCAGGTCCAGCGTGAGCCCGAACGCTGCACGCCAGAGGAGATGGAAGCGCTCATCGAGCTGATCCCCAACGACGCGACCTTCGAGGCTTACAAAGACTTTATCGCCATGGGCGCAGCGATCTATGGCGCGAGCGCCGGCGCTGACTGGGGCCGGGTGCAATGGCTCGCCTGGTGCGATCAGGTTGACCAGCCACAGGACCGCAAGCCGGAGATCTTTTGGGATTCGATGACCCAAGCGCGCAGCGGCGCGGACGTGCTGCGCATGTTCGCCAACGTCCGCCAACCGCTCGAAATGGCCCGCCGGGACTTTGCCGACCCGCCGATCGAGGAGATCGAGCCCGAGCTGGTCGCCCAGGCGGATCAGGATGCCGAAACGGCAAAGATAACGCTCAACGACTGGTGTCTGGTCGGAGGGGCCGAATTTTATGCAATCAAACATCCAGGCGCGCCCTTAACCCCAACCGCTTTCGGCATGGTTCATGCGCGATATGAGAAGGCGCTCAAGCGCGCGCTGGGTGGTGACAAGCGCCTCTCCCTCGCCAAGCTGTTCGCTCGCAGGAGTGCAAACATGGTCGACGCCGTTGTCCACGAGCCCGGCAAGCCGCGCTTCATCGAGCGCGAAGGCCAACGTTTTCTCAACCTCTGGAGCCCGCCGCCGCGACCGCATTACGGTCAGCCGATCGACCTCAAGGTGATCGCTTTCTACCGCGACCTGGTCGAGTTCGTTCTCGGGTCGGTCGAAGAGACTGACTTGTGGTTCAAGTGGCATGCCTGGCTGTTGCAGAACCCCGACAAGGCCCCCGGCTGGCATTGGATCGTGCAGACCGGCCAGGGCCGCGGCAAGGATTTCATCCTGCGGCCGATCGGGCTCGCGCATGGCGACGACTATACCCCGATCCACCCCAAGGATCTGTCAGCCCCCTACAACGATTATGCGGAGAAACATTTAATCTCGGCCAGCGAAATGAAGGAGCGGGGCCGTGATGACGCTTACGTGATGCTGAAGGCGATCACCTCCGGCACGCCGCAGGTTCCGATTCGCATCCCCTACCGCAAGCGCTACCTGGCCGCAAACGTCGCCGCCTTCGTCGTCTTTTCCAACGAAGAACACCCGCTGAAGATCGATCACGACGATCGTCGGCTGCATGTCGTGTCAAACTTCAGCGCCGAGCGCCGATCGCCGGAATACTACTCGCAGGCGCTCCGGCTCCTGAACGAGCACTGGGCGATGATCGGCGAGCATCTCCTGACCCTGCCGTTAACCGACGCCGACCTCGATATCCTGACCGGCAACGCCCCTCGCAGCGACGCCAAAACGGAGATGGCCGAGCAGATCGCCGAGCGCACCATCCTCGACATCATCGGCGAAATCGAGAGCGACAAGCCGCCGCCGAACTACCTGCCGGTCGCCACCACCGGCGATGTGCTCGACTGGCTCAAGCGCGAGCATCTCCGACCGCACGAGCTGCCAAGCCGGCAGGAGCTGCCGAGCCTGCTTTACCGGCTGGGCGCGCGACCCCTCAACCCAAACCGCGCCAACCCAAAGCGGGCCGAGCCCATTGGAGGGTCACGCTTATGGCGGCTGGCCAAAACCTGGGTCGAGCAGGGGCGCGAGTGGAACCTTGAATCCATCGCCCCCGCCCGCCTGGCTAAACTCTATGACGATCGCGCCATGCCGCCGGCGACCAAAGGCGATTTCAAGGTCATCGACGAAGGCGAAGTCTGATGCACGGCTCTCGCATTTGCGGCCTGGTTGAGCCCGTGCGGGCGGAGATCCTGCGGGTCGGCGGCGTCGTCAATCGTCAACGGACTGGCCGGCATGTCGTCATCTATTGGTCGATCGCCGGCCGCAAATGCATCACCGTCGTGCCCCGCAGCACCGTGAACTATCACGCGCTCGGAAACCTACTTTCGCACGTTCGCAAAAGCGCCAGGAGCGCCCCATGAACCGTCCCGAGATCAAGCGCGTCGGCTACACCATCAGCGAAGTGGCGGAGATGACTGGCCGCAATCGCACCACCATCCATCGCTGGCTGGAGCGCGGCGTGCTGCGCGCCATTCAGGTGCCTGGCGGCAAGCGCCTGGTGCAGGCGGCTTCGCTCGATAAACTCATCAAAGGAGGTTCGGCATGAGCAAGAGATTGATCTCGATCGAAGACGCCGCCGCGATCGGCATAAAGCGCCTGCGCAAACCCGTCTGGGCCAATCCGCTCGACCATCTGAAGATCGACATCATCGACGACAAGCCGGGGCCGTGGCTGCATCTCTGGTGCCCATTCAACAAGGAATGCAACGGTCGCGATCCGGTCAGCGTGCTCGCTTTCCTCAAATGGGATCTCAGCGTCCCTGAGTTCGAGCTTTACGACGGACCGCTGCCCGACTCGGAAGAGTACCAAAACGCGGTCGCGCGCTTCGAGGGCGTTCTCGCTTCGCCTGGTGCAGGCGCGCTCGACCGGCTGGTCAACAGTGAGGTGCGAGGAGAGCAAAAATGACGAACGACGATGAACGAGAATTTGAGGTTCACCACGTTATAGGTCTTCAGGCCAGTTCGTTTCGGGGCTGGCGCAAGGGTCTCACTCAGCGACCCTGCGGGCAGTGCAGCACGATGGTCGTGCTCAATGAGGCTTCCCGCGACCTTTTGCGACACCACCGCCCTAAACCCCAAGTGCTGTGTCATGTGTGCGCCTGGGAAAAAGCGCCCAAAAATGAAGATGGCTCACGAGAGTTTTATCACGGCATCCGTCTGGGGGGATAAGCCGGGTGGATAGCCCCAAACCCATGCAACATCAGCCGCCTTTTTGGGCGGCTTTTCAATGTCTTAGCCACACATACTGACGCCATCGCCCATGGCGTTCTAGGGTTGGGTGTAGGCTTTGATATGCCTACGCTTTTCGGCCAAGCCATTGAAATATCTGACCACAAGCCGGGGTTGGGTGTTGCGCGACGTTGCACAACGCGCTATATGGTGGCTTCCCCCAGGTGGGTAGGATAGGTGGATAGGATGCTCAAAGAACACGATGTGATGAAACTGCCGGAAGGCAAGCACTGCTTCGGCGACTACCTCTGGCTCTCGGTCAAAGGCGCGAGCCGCTCGTGGGTCGTGCGGTTGCCGGCGGTGAACGGCAAGCGCCGCGAGGCCGGCTTAGGTTCGGCCGCCAAAGTGTCGCTGGCGCTCGCCCGCAAGGGCCGCGACGCCCTCATCGAACAGTTGCGCAACGGCGTTGACCCGGTCGCCGAGCGACAGGAGGCCAAGGAGGCTGCGGCCAAGCGTAAGACGTTCGCGGAAGCCGCCGAGGCGGTGATCGAGAAGAACCGGCAGGGGTGGAAGATCTCGCTTGAGGGCCGATGCTCGACGCTCGACCAATGGCGTCGCGACGTCGAGGTGACCTGCAAGCCGATCGCGCACAAGCTCCTCGACGAGATTGCCATCGCCGACATCAAGGGCGTGCTGCAGCCGTACTGGGATCGCGGCCAGCTCGACAGTGCTTCAAGTCTGCGTAAACGGATTGAAGCGGTGCTCGACTACGCGACCGCGCATGGCTGGCGCGCCGGCGACAATCCGGCGTCGTGGAACATCTTCAAACATCTGTGGCCGGGCGAGAAGGTCCAGGACGTGCATCACGCCGCCTTGCCCTGGCGCGACGCGCCGGCGTTCATGGCTCGCCTGCGCCAGTCGGGTGCGACGAGCGCTCGCCTGCTTGAGTTCATCATGCTGACCGCCGTCCGCTCGAACGAGGCGCGCGGCGCGACCTGGTCAGAGATCGACCTGGAGGCTCGCGTGTGGACGATCCCGGCGGCGCGGATGAAGATGCACCGCGACCACGACGTGCCCCTCTGTGACCAGGCTGTCGCCCTCCTGCGCCGGATGGAAACGGAGAAGATCGTCGAGAAGATTGACAGCCCGTTCGTGTTCGTCGGCGGTCGCGGCGCGGACGCCAAGGCGGCCGGCAAGCCGATGCGCAACGCCAGCCTTTGGATGCTGATGCAGCGCGCCGGCGGCGAGGCGACCACGCATGGCTTCCGCTCGACCTTCCGCGATTGGTGCGGCGAGAACGGCGTCGATCGCGAACTGGCCGAGCGCTGCATCGCCCACAAGGTCGGCAGCGACGCCGAGAACGCTTACGCCCGATCGAGCCTGATCGCCCGTCGCCGGCCGATCATGGAAGCCTGGGGCGCATTCGTCGACGGCGCTCGTGACAACGTGCTGCCGTTCGAAAGGCGGGCGGCATGAACGCTCGCTGGCCCGCCGACAAAGTCCCTGGCGCACGCCAGGGGCTGACCGAAAGCGAAGCCGCCAAGCTGGAGCAGTTCCAGCGACGGCCCTTCGCGCTCAACAAACGCGAGCGCGATCAACTGACCAAGCTGCTTCGAAAAGCAAATACCGAAACCACCCTGGGGAAAGATTAAGAATCCCCACAATTTTTTCTGGAGCGTTCGATGAAGCTCACCAAACAACTCGCCCTGGAGCTTGCCGACACGATCGAGCTGAGCGCGCTCGAAGCGCACGAGGAACTGCACCCCAACGACGTGCGCGCAATCGCCGAGGGGCTCTACGAGGGGCAGCTCGACAGCTTCCAGTTCAGCATGCTGACCGACTGGGCCTACAAGATCGCCGACGCGCGTTTAGGCTGGCGTCGTCGGCGAACCCCCGCCAGCAAACTTCTGGTTCTGTAACTGCTGCCACCAGTCTTGGAAGCCCGGTGATGACGCAATCGACGCTTGCGGTCCTGGCGCTGCCGGCGTCTCCTGACCATTCTGCTGCATCGCCGCCGGCAGAGCCACCGCACCCGCCGCTCCTGGCACTGCGAGGAGCGGCCATTTCCCCTGCCAGAATCCCTGCACGACCTCTTGCGGGCTTTTGCCCATCCGATAAGCCGTGTTCTTAATTCGGTCCTGGTACATATCCAGGAAAGTTTTTGATGGGTCGGTGTCGACCCCGGTCAGCTCGGCGTTGCCCACCCACCCGGAAGCCTGCGCCTGACCCGGAGCCATGCCCGCCTCCTTGGCCAGGCTCTGGTAGTAATCCTCCAGCGGCGCATATTCGTTTTTCAACGGCATGTCGGTCCAATAGATCGGCCGCTTGAGCGCCTCCTCCATCGTGAGGTTGCCGGCGTTGAACTCATCCTGCGGCCGAAACTTCGTCTTGTCCGGCATCGTCACCTGGGTCGCCAGCCAGCGCGGGTCTTCCGTCATCATGCCCGGCGCGCGAATCGCGTGCCGGTCCATCGCCACCGGGGTCAAATTGCCTTCGAGATTCGCGCCGTAGGATGGCGTCTTGGCGACGTCGCCCTCGCCCCACGTCCCGCCCAGGATCGCATTGACCGCCTTCTGGTGCCCCGTGTTGGCAAGCCCGCCGTGGTAAGGGTCGGGCGGGGATGAACCGACCTCGACCGGCCCCATGTCGTTCTTGTCGCGGTAGTAATAATAGCTCGCCTCGCGCAAATTGGTCGGCACCGCGTTGAGTGAGCTGGTGCCGGCGTTGTAGTCGATGAAGCGCTTGAAAGCGTCGCGCCCGGCCTGCTCCGACCCGAGCGCGTCGATCGCATCCTGGATCGCTGGCTGAGTGTTGTGCCAGGACATGCCAATGTCCTTGCCTTGCTGGATCGAGTCGAGCATCCGCTGGCGCACGGCGGCGTTGGAGATCAGATCCGCCACCCGATCGGACGGACCTTTGGGAGGTTCATAGCGCGGCAGCTCAACCTGCGGGACGCTCGTAGGGACGGTCGCCAGGCTGGGGTCTTTGGTGTCGTAGATGTCGGGGATCGTGACATGCGGCGGCGGCTCCATCGGCACCCCCTTAACCGGGCCGCCTTCCCAGGCTTGCGTGTTCGGGTTCCAGGTGACGTTCGGCAGATCCTTGGGCGGCTTGGCGCGCTTGGCGATCGTGCTGGCGACGGTTTCAGTTTCCGGCAGGAGCTTCGCGCCGGCGGCGGCGATCGGCACCGCGGCTGCGGCGCTCGGCCCCACATGCTCGGTCGGCATGTCGAGCCTCGCGGTGATGTCGCGGCCGAACTGATTGGCGCTCGCTTGCGTCTCGGGGGTCGACGCTGACCCGCCGGGCGACAAAAAGTCGAGCGGGCCGTGACTGGCGGCGTAAGCGGCTGCATTGCCGACGCCCTGCGTGGCGAGATTGGTAAGGCCGCCGACGACCTCCAGCGGGTTGACCGGAAACATCGTGTCGAGAAAGCTTCGGCTGGACGGCGGCATGGGGCGATTAGGCACCGAAAGCTCCTCCACTGAACAGCGTTGGCATGGTCTGGCCAGGTCCAGCCGAACCGCCGACAAAAGTCTGACCGCCAATCTTAACTTTGTTCTGCGCCGCGAGCGGTGCAGCCCACGACGGCGGCCGAGGCATGTACCCATAATAGTGGGTCGCGCCGCCAGTCGGGTCAGGGATCAGACCATTGTAAACCTTGTCGACGATGTCGCCGATGTTGCTGTAGGCGCTGGACAGCGCCGGATTTGGGTCGTTCGGGGAAAGGTGCTGGGCGATGGGATTGCTTTCAGGCACGCCCGGAGGGTTCCAAGGCGAGAACTCGTGAAAGCCACGTGCGGCGTCGCGAGGGTTTGGGACTGGCGCGGTGACGATGTTGGCGATGGTGTTGGGGGCCGCACCGCTATAGCCGCCAGCACGAAGCCGGTTGAGGATGGCGGCGGCGACACCGGCCTGACCTTGCGGGGGCTCTCTGCTGGCTTCGCCGTAGACGGTCCTAATCAGCGCCTCACGATCGGCTGGAGTGAGCGGCAGGCCGCCAGCGCTCGATGGCGTCGCCTCCGGTGGCGGGTAAAAGCCGTTGAGCAGATCAGGATCAGCCAACCGGTGACCCCCCGCCCCCGCCGCCACCCTGGAAGAGCCTGGCCAGGATCGCCCTCAGATCCGTTGGCGGACCGGCCTGGGGCGCTTGCAGCGCGCCCATAGGCGGAAGCGGCCCGGCGTTGACTGCGCCGCCTGGGGGCATCGCAGGCCGATTGATGGGCGGCGGCGGAGGCGGAGCGCGCATGCCGTTAAGCTGCGGCAGCGCTCTCGGCGAGCCTATGCCCAACCCGCCGCCAGGCGGCGCTGACTTTGCTGCGAGCGTGTCAGCGACCGAGAGGTGACCGCTATTTCGGGGGGTGCGTTGAGTCGCCATCAGATCATCCTGTCCGTGTCGCCGGGAAGAGAAGGTTAATCAGGTTTTGCGCCGACGCCAGCATCGAGCCTGGGATCTGCGGGACTTGGTTAGGCGGCTGCAGTGTGAGCGGCGCTGAAGCTTGAGGCCCAGTCGTAGTCTTGTCGTCAATCCTGATACGCCCGCCGCCACCGCCGCCAAGAGATATCGACGCAGCTCCGTCCGGCGCGCCGCTTGGCCTATCATTCCAAGCATTGCGCAGCGTTGGCGCTGGCGCAGGCGCAGGGGCGGGCTCCGGCCGAACTGGCGGCGTCGGCGTCTGATCGAGCGGCACCCGCTGGGTGAGATCCGGCACCGGCTGCGCAGGCGCAGGCGCAGCCGGTGCGGACGCCGGCGGGGTCGCTGGAGTCGACCCGCCGAACAGATTGCCCCAATTCGCCGCGGTGGTGAGCTGGGGGTTGCGGCCGGTGCCGGCGGTCATGCCGGAGATGACCGAATATTTGTCGCTTCCCGGCCCTACGAAGCCCGCTGACGGGTTTGCCGCGCCTCCAGGTATTGGGGAGGCTCCAGCCGGCGCTGTGGCCGCCACGGGCTGCGCTGCGGGCGCTGGCGCGTTCGGGTTAGGCTCCTCCGCCGCCGGCGGCAGCGAAGGCCCGAAAGTTTTCCGCGCATCGGCTGCATCAGGCGCGCTGTAGGCGCTCCAGACTTTCGGCCAATCCCCCGACGCTTTCGCCGCCTTCAGCGCTGCAAGCATCGCCGGCGATCTCTCGAGCGGCAGCTCCGGCAATTGCCAATGATTGAACTCGGCCGAGTCGCCGATCCCATAAGGGTTGTGCAGGCCGTTCTGCTCGGCAATCTGCGCCCACCGCTGGGTGATTCGACCGTTCGGACCGTCAAGCCCGCCAATGTCGCTGGCGAGCCCGTAGCTGTGCGACGAATTGCCGCCGGCGTCGTACTTCGAGCCGGTCTGGCCCTCTTCACGAAAGCCCGACGACACGGTGACCGGCAAGCCTTCGGAACGCGCCTGCTTGATCGCGCTCGCCAGCCGAATCGCAAAAGCCGGATTCATATTGGCGGTGTCGCCGGGTCGGGTCGGGTGCGCGCTGAGCGAAGCGAGAAACTGCCGCGCCGCCTGGGTGTCGGCGTCCGACGTCACGGTCGAAGGGCCGACGATCGCGGTGCCGGCGGTGTTCGCGGCGGTGAGCGGCAAGCGATAAAAAATCTGACTGCCGATCATTTGACCGTTCTGGCCGGTCGCCCAATCTGGGCTTTGACCATTCGGCATCCCCTTCGGCGCGTAATAGTGGGTCGCGCCGCCAGTATTGTCGGGGAGCTGGCCAGCGAAAACCTGCTGCGCCACCATAGCCGCGCGCTGATAGTTCGGGTCGGTGGTCGGAATTGCCCGCACCCGAGGGGCGTTCTTGTTGCCGGGGTTCCACACCGCAAATTGCTTCGGGGCGTTGATCACCGGCCCGAGCCGAGTGTTAGACCCCCACGCGCCCGAATCAACCCGGTTCTTGATGACGTTGGCGACCGCCTGATAGCCCTCCGGCGACTGGTCGGCTTCGCCGAGCAGCGTGCGGACAACCATGTCAAGAGCGTCCGAGGTCAGGCCGGCCATTGCGGTTAAAGCCCCTTCCCACTATGTATTGGGTTTCGTCCAACGTTGTTCACGAGATCCCAATGCCCCGCACCGAACAAGAAGAGCGCTACTGGACCCAGTACGAAGAGGAAAAAGCCGCCCAGGCGGAGCTTGCCCCGCTGCGCGAGAAATCCATTCTTGAGCTGACCCCGGAAGAGCTTGCGCGAAAGCATGCGCTCGAAGAAAAATTGGGTCTTCTGCCCTGGCAACTTCGGGCGGCGGGGCTCAGCCCTTACCCCTGATTTCATCGTCGAAGCCCCGGCGTATATTTCAGCAGGGTGTTCGCCAGATCGGACACTGGCCCCTTCAAACTCGACACGGCGTTCGCAGCCTGCCCAACGCCCGACTGCAGCGCCGCCACCGGATCGACATAGTCCGGTCGCGCGCCTAAGCCCGCATGCTGCGCATATTGCGTCAGCAGCCCCGCGATATTGTCCGGAGTGAATTGCCGCCCGGCGACCGCGCGAATGAACGAGGGGTCGTGCAGGGCGCTGGTCAATAGCGCCGTGAACGGCAGCGCCGCGACCCCACCCGCTCCAAGCGCGCCATACCCGCCAAGCGCCGCCGCGCCGCCGGCGGCGACCGACGCCAGCGTCCTTCTAAGCCCGCCCCGCTCCATCGGTTCCGCCGTCGTCTTGGCGGCGTCGACCGCCGCCTGCAGCTTCGCGCCTGCGCCTGGCGCTTGTTGCTCGATATGATCCAGGACATTTTGGTTGACGCCCGAGCTGGCCTGTTGCGCGAACACATCCGGTCGGAAGTGCTCCATGCTCTTCGGGTGCGCCGGCTGACCCTTGGCGGCGATCGTCTCCGCTATCGCCTGATTGGGCGTCTCGGGGGTGAGACTGCTGAGCTTGGTCAGGGTCGGCATGTCGCCGCCCTTCACCGCGCTGTTCAGATTGGAGGTGATGTCGTCGGAGGTGGCGTATTTCTCCCACGGCTGCGGCGCGTTGGCGTCATCAAGCACGCCGGCGGTGTCAGCCAGATTGCGCTTGACCTGGCTATGCGCCGACCAATCCGCATCGAGCTTCTTCCAGGCTGGCCCCTGGCCGGCGTCATTGGCCGCCTGTTGCATCTGGGCGCTCATCGCGTCCTCGATCGGCGAGATGCTCCTGGCGACCGTGTCCTTCGCGCTGCGCGCGCCGCTCGACGGCTGAAACATATTGTCGACGATCGCGCCGAACGTCGAGCGCTCAGTCTTCAGCGCATTGAAGGCGATCGAACCCGTCACCGGGTCAACGTTGCTTGCGATTCGATGATAGGCGGCTTCCGCCGCGCGCCTGACCTGGTCGCCCGCATTCGGATCGGTCGCCACGCTCAAAGCCGCATCGAGCACCGGCTGCGCGCTCACTCTTCGGTTCGGATCGATCGCCGCTTCGATATTGTCCGAGCGGGTCTTCAGCTCCTGTTCATTAGCCAGGATCTTCGACCGGCTTTGGTTGGCGAGATCCGTCGCGAAATCATTAAGGCTCTCGGGGCCAGCTTCCTGCACCGGCGTCGAGCCCGGCGCGAACTGCTGCAAAGCGCTGTTGGCGGTGTCGGTGATCGCTTTCTCTTGCGCGTCGAGCGCGCCCTTCTCGCCGGTGCTGGAGAAGGGAAAGGCCGAGAAGCCGGAGCTGAGCTTGCCAAAACTCGAGTCGGGGTCGACGACCGATTTTAGCGGCGGCGCGTTGGGGCTGATGGCGCGGTTGACGTCGTAGTTCTGACCGCTCTCGTCGCCAGGTCGGCCAGCGACGATCGGCATCGCCTTGCCGCCGGCGGCCGACGTCGCGTGCCTGGCGCTCGCGCCGACAATGCCAAGCAGCGTCTGCACCGCCGGGCTATAGCCGTTGTCGCGCGCCCATTTCTGCATGTCGTCAGAGATGAACCAATCGGCGGCGTTGCCCAGCTCTGATCGACCGGCGGTCATCAGCTTGTTGAACACCCCCGGCGCTTCTTTGAGGCGGGTGATTTGGTTGCCGGTCGGGATCAGCCACGGCGTGACCGCTTCCGCCGTCTTCGCCCATTGCGGAGCGTCGTCACCCAGCTCAAGCGGCGCGCCATGCAGCTTGCCAATGTCCTTGATAATTTCTTCGCTTGGCGTCCACACCGAGTGCGGCTGGGTAGCCGGCGCTTCTTTCACCAACGACGGGTCGCTGGACGAAGCTTCGGTCATGCCGATATTCGCCGCGCTTGGCGAACCGAACCCCTGCACGACATTCGCCAGGAGATCCGGAATAGCGCTCAACACGCGAATACCGCTGAGCGCGCCGACCTGCGCCCCCGTGGCGATGTTCTTTGCCGCCGGCGTCGACCGCCAGTCGGGCGGCGTGGTGTCGACTTGTTCAAGCCAATCGCCGCTCGCCCCCGCCGCCGGCGTTTTCGGCGGCGTCGTGTTGACCTGGTCAAGCCAGTCGGGCATCAGAAGCCTCCGGCCTCAAGGTCGACGCCATTCGCCTTGCCAGCGTCGATGATGCGCTGCCGCACTGTCGGATCACCGCCTGCCTGTTGCAGTTTCACCCGCGCGCGCTGAACGGTTTGCGGGTCCGCCGGCGTCAATTTCGGCGTAGGCGCGGGTGCGGTAGTCGTCGGAGCCGGCGGGTTGGTTGTCGTGTCCGGCGCGCCTTTCTTGATGTCGAGCCCGGCGCGCGCATAAGCATTGCCCTCTGCGATGGCGTTTGCGCGCTTCTGCTCCTGATATTTGATGTAATTATCGCGTGTCGGATTCTTCGTGTACTCGAACGCCGCGGCACCGTCTTTGGCCTGCCGATCGATCGATGTCTGCAGCGCTTCGAGGCTGCTGCGGAACCGTTCGGGCTCAGCCTTCGGGTCCGGGAATTGCCCCATGATCTGGTCGATGCCGCCTCTGAACATCGGCTGACCCTGGCTGTCGCGCAGGTTAACCACCATGCCGGCGAACAGTTTCTGGATCTCGTTTCTGGCGTCGCCCGTCGAGCCAAAGCGACTAAAGTCAATGCCGGTCGCTTCCGACAGGCGGTGTTTGATTTCATCGGTGAGGATGCCGGCCGGGTCAGTGTTCGGCGCGACATAGCGATCGTAGACCGCCAAAACTTTTTGCATCTTGCCAAGGTTGCCGATAGCGGCGTTGCCCTCCGCCGCGTCGCGCCCCGCTTCAGCCGGGTTCGCCGCGCTTTCCGTTCTGGCGACGCCCTCGTCGTAGACCGAGCCGCCGCTGATCGTCGGACCGCCGCCAGGCTGGCCGGTGACGTTGATCGTCTGGCCTGGACTGAGCGGCGTGGTGGCGCGCGTCCGCACTGCGCCTGGCGTCGCGCCCGCGCCGACCAGCGGCGTCTGGAAGACATCGGTCGAAGTCTGCAGCGCCGCCGGCGACATGCGCCCGTTGAGCACTTCGTTGGCAATATATTTCTGCTCCGGCGTGAAGCCCGACTCGTCGATGCGCGAGATCCGACCGCCAGGCCCCGGCGTCGCCGAGGGCGGCTTCGACAGCGACGCCACGGTGCCCGCCACGCTCGGCTGACCAGGGTCGGTCGCGTTCATGTTAAGCGTGCGCGTCAACCCCGGCACGGAGTTCGCCGCCGCCTCGCCCGTCCCGAGCTTCTCGTAAGCCTCCTGATTGGCGATGTCCGCGCCTTGGGTCTCTTGATAAAGCAGAGCCGCCTTAGCCGCGGCTTCAGGCCCAACCTGCTGCGCGATGCCGCCCAGGATGTTGCCGAGCGCGCTTGAGGTCGCGCCGCCATCGTTCACATAGATCCCAGGAATCGGCGTTACTCCATTAGAAGGCGGTCTTCATGCTGCTAGCGAGGCTCTTGCCCGCGGCGCTGTTCGAAAAAGCGCTGCCGGCGATATTGCCCAACTGGCCGGCGATCGTGCCGGCGATGTTCGAACCTTGCGCATATTGCACTGGCTGAATCGCCTGGGTGACCCCGAGCGTCTTGGTGGTGCCGGAGCGCAGATCGTTGGCGAGATTGATCCCCTCCGCCGAATCGGCCAACGCCGAGCTGGCGGCCGAGCCCATGCCCTGATAGCCGCCACCGTAGGAGGTGATGCCCGCCAGCGCCTTGATGCGACCCTGCGCCTCCCTGGCGGCGCTGGTGACCCGGCTCGCCATGTCCGAGCTGACCGATGTGTCGGCCGGCGTGCCGCCAAGCAGGGTGATGTTGGAATTAGCGTTGGCCGGCGAGCCCGCCAGCATCTGGCTATTGAGGTCGGTCGCCGCCCCCTGCTGCACCGCTGTCTGGTTGGCCGGCCCAAGCGCCGTCTCCGCGGTGCCAAGCGAAGCCGTCGCCTTCTGCCGCTGCACTTCGTCGGCCGCCGCCGCCTTTGCCGCCGCCGCGCGTTGGGTCGCGACCCAATCCTCGTTAGCCTGCTTCTGAGCGTTCAGGGTGTCTTGCTGACCCATATAGTTAACGCCGGCGGCGACGGCCGAACCAGCGAGAGCGATGGCGCTGAGCGGGTCGCACATTTGATTAGCTCGTATATGTCTTGCCGGACGACAAGCTGGCCGACGCTGGCGTCGGGCTAGTCGGCGGGACGTTAAACGGCGAATTGTAAGTCTGGCCTGGATACATCATTCCATTGATGGCGCTGCCGACTGTGGTCAAAGCCGGCGTGAACAAAGCCGCCGCCGGCGTCAGGTTCGGGTCTTGCAATCGCGAAGCCGCGGCGCTCGATTGCGCCAGGTTCGCGGTCAGCGTCGGATCTTCCGTCGAATAGAGTTGATTGATCAGCGCTTGCTTGTTCGACTGGATCTGGCTCTTGAGATTGCCTTCCTGGGTGTTGGCGTTGGCGACGATATTCGCCTTCTGCAAAGCGTCGTTGTAGGCCAGCTCGCCCTGCTTGTCGGCCGCAGTCGACGATTGCAACGTGCCAGCGCGCGCCAGGCTGTACTTCAGATCGCGCTGAGCTGCGTCATATTGGCGCTGCTCGTCCGGCTGGTAGTAGTCAAGCACCTTTTGCTTGTAAGCGTTGTAGAAAGCATCGTCGAAACCGCCGGTCCTCTGGCCGGTGTCGTATTGCGATGTGATGCTGAGCGGATCGCCCTGCTTGGTGATCTTGCCGCTCGCGTCTTGGAGGCCCCAGGTCATGGCGTTCGCGGGCGCTCCCGCTGCGCCAGCAGTCGACCCGACGCTCGACACCGGAGAGGCATAGCGCCCAGTGTTGTATTGCCCAGCGGCCTGCGGTGAACTCGGAATAGACGCGGCGCTGGGCCGCCCACCAGGCGCTGCAGTCGTAGTTGGCGCGGCCGGAACCCGCACCGCCGTATAGCCAGCCGGCATGCCGCTGGCCGGCATCAACCCCGCGCCCGGCGTGAAGGTCGACCAGTCGTAATTGCTGGTCTTGGTGCCCATCACCGGCGCGCCATTGAAAATTTGGTCGATCAGCGTCTGACCCTGCGTCAGCCGCGCCTGACGGGCGGCCTCTTTCGCATCGGCTTCGGCCGCCTGCTGCTTCTCGAAATCAACCGCGGCGCTATTGGTGGGAGCTGAACCGGACATCAGAGCGCTTTCGAAAATGCGCCGCCCATCGGCGTAAACCCAAACTCTCGAAACAGATGGCAGAGCGATTGACCGCCGATCGAGGTCGGCGCGACGGTGGCGAAGAACGCACACGCGCCTTCCGCCTTGGCGAGATCAGCCGCGAGCCAGACAAGCTTTCGACCGACTGCGCCATGCCGGTATGCGGGGCGAACGTAAATGCTCCACAACACCGCGATCGGCGCGACGGTGAAGACGTGCATCATCGTCCATGAGATCCAGCCGACAAACTCGCCGGCGACCTCGCCGATCAGAAACGGCGTATCGCCTTGGGCCAGGAGCCGCTTCGTTTCGCGCACCGCGCGCTCGAGGTCGAACGTCGAAAACGTCGCGAACCCGCCTTCAGTGAAATGGTCTTCACCATACTGGGTCAGCAACGGCTCGACGTCGTCGGCCTTGCCGAGACGAAAGGCTAAGTTGTCAATGACGTCGTGGCGCATCGCCCGTCACCCGCGCACAAAGAACGAAATCTTCGCGCCCCTGGCCGAATTGGGCGGTAACGGCCTCCTGCTTGAACCCCAGCATTCTAAGCCAGCGGATCGAAGCAGTGTTGGACGCCATGGCGCGACATTCGATGCGATGCACGCCACGGGCGTCGAGCGTCGGCAGAATATGCTGCTTCATCGCCCGCGTCACCTCGATCACCACCTCGTCCCAGCGGCTGGTGCCCCACATCCAGCCAGAGCCCATGCCAGGCCAGATCGGGACGAAGCCGCCAACCGCCGCGGGCTCGGCGTCGCGCTCGGTGCGCGCCTCCCATTTCGGCCCTGGAATCCCGGCGATCAATTTGGCGGTCGCTTCCGCGCTGCCCTGGTAGATCGTCGCGCGTACTTCCGCTTCGTCGGCGTCACGCAAATTGCCGACCACAAACTCGAGCCCGTAGGGAGTCAGACCGCCAATCAATCGGTGCTCCCATCGTCAAAGATCAGGGTGACCTGGCCAAGCCTGGCGCGCGTAGGGTCGGTCGATCGGAAGCGCAGCGAAATGTGGGTGCTCTGTTCCGGCATCGTCATGGTCGGGTTGACAAACGTCGAACCGGTGAAGGTGGCGACCGTTTCTTCAGTCGCCTGATTGTTCGGGTCGCAGCCGACCGACAAAGTCCAGGTTCCCTCCGCGCCGACGTCAAACGAGTGAAAAAGCTTGTTCTTCGACGGACTGTCGCAATTGAGCGCCGGCGTAATCACTTCGGCTTCGGTCGCGTCGTAAGCGGCCAGAACGTCGCTGCCGTACAAATAAAGCCAACCGTCGTCACCGCGCAGGACCACCCATGGGTCGGCGACGCAAGCATCGACAAAATGAAACGGCGCGTCGAACATGCTCCAGGCGGTGATCGCCGGCTCCTGGAAGGTCGACAGCATGTAGATCCGATCGTACAGCACCACCATCACCCGACCCGAGCGCGGCTGGATCAGAGTGCGCGCGCCAGCGAACCAGGCCGCGCCGTTCTGGATGATCAATTGCCGAAAGATCTCATCAATTGGCGTGCCGATGTCGGTCGTGCCGGCGGTCAGCGAAATGTTCTGCACTTTCAGCGAACGCACGCCATGCGACGAGACATAGAGCACGTCCTGGCCAAACTGCACGAGCCCCTGCGCCGCGAGCAGCCCGGTCGAGCGCAGGAGCTGGACAAATTGATTGAGGGCAGGGTCGGGGTCGAGCTTCCAAATTTGGGTCGACAGAGTCGAAAAGATCGCCATGTTGCCGAGATAAACTTCAAGCCCAATGAGTTGGGTTGAATCGGCGTCTTGGGCCGAGAGATCAATATAGCCGGAGCCGTCGTTGGTGGTGCCGCCTGGCGGCGTCCATTTGGTCGGGTCGTTGATCGCCGAGAAGCGCAGCAATCGACCGTCGACACCATACATTTTCGAACCGAACGTGCGAACCGACGAAGCCGTCGCCATGGCGTCGGTAACCAAAACCTGATTGTAGTAGTGGTAGTAGCGACCATCGCTGCCGGCCATGACAATGTAAAATTGACCGTTGAACAGATCCCAGTCAGCGACACGGGTCATGCCAACCGGGAACGGCAGCGAGATCACGCCCGGCGTGCAATTCGGCGAAGGCCCGACTGGATTCCAATCGGTGATCCCGGAGGGGCCGTTGACAATGACAAAAATCTCACCGTTGCGCGACACCACACCATAGCTGGGAGCTGTCGGCTGCGCCGTTCCCCACTGCAGGAAAATAGTGCGCTTCTCGATCTCCGCCCCGGCGCTGATGATGCAATTGCGCAGCACTCGCAACGAGCCGGCGGGGGCGGTGGCGTAGCTTTTGCGGAGATCCAGCCCGCTCTTGAAATCCTGGATCTGATAGACGGGCAAGGCTCACGGCCCCGGAATGTAATCGAGGTAGGGGGTCGCGCCGCTCTGGTAAGTCGGCTGGGCGCGCTGGCCCTGGCCCATCGCCGAAATGTCGCGCTTGTTCGCGCCCGAGCGCCCGAGCAGGCGGCGAATATAGGATTGCGCCTTCTGCCCCTTGAGCGTCGCCACTTCGCTCTTCTGCGCCCCGAGCAGCTCGGCCGCGGCGGTGAGCACGATCGCGGTCGAATCAATCATGCATTTGTCGGCGTCAACCTTGAGCGGATTGAGCGGCGCTTGCCCGTTCCAGCGCATGTGCGACAGCATGGTCGGGATCGGCCAGATTTGCGCCTGGCCGGCGAAATTGGTCAGCCCGCTGGCGTTGTCGACGGTGACCACATTGCGCCATCGCACCGGCGGATAGGACGCCAGCGTCTCATTGATCCAATCCTCGAACCCATAGCGCAACTGAATCCACGGCTGCTGGCTCGAAGGGTTATAATTGCGCCACAGGCCGACCACGTTCTCAAACGGCATCGTCGGATCGAAGTCGATGTATTGAGTGTTCGCCGGCCAATCGAAATCGATCCGGTAGGTCAGATGCGGCCAAACGTATTGGTTCCACAATTCGCGCTGGGTGCGCTCCAGAATGACGTTCTGCATGTCGACGGCGGAGAGGCCGTGCGCCGGCAAAAGGCTCGAATAGATTTCGGCCCTTAGCTCGTAGCGCAGATCCGACAGCGCGACGCCCAGCGGCATGTCATACCTCTGCCGGTTGCGAGCGCTTCGCCTTCGCCGGCGCGACCGGCGGCAGCGGCAATTGCTCCTGCTCCGGCTCCGATCGCTTGATGTCAGCGACCAATTTGCGCTCGGGGCGCTTGATCGCGATCGGCTCCTTGTCGCCGGGGAACTCCATGTCCATCATCGGCCGCGAGCCGGGGTAGCAAATGTTGACCGCTTCAGCTCCATAGAGCCCGAGCAGGCGCATCTTCTCCGCTTGGCTGGTCACCGATTCCGAGCCGACATATTCGCAGTCGAAAACGTTGTCCTCGCCATGCAGATGCTGCAGCACCCGGATCTCCGGCCAACTGACCGGCACGTCGGGGCCTCGATACAAAACATTGTTCGAGTCGCCGCCGAGCGCGATCTTGCATGCGACATAATCCATTCGTGTTCCTCCAAGTGTAGGGCGTCGTGCGTACCGACGCCCTACACTCTGATCGCTATTTGATCTCAATCACAAGGGAGGAGTTGCGCTGAGTAGCGACCATCTGCCCGGTTGACGTGATCGACTTGTAGAGGACGAACTGATTCGCCGGCCGTGACGGCGTGTGGTCCTTCCGCCATTCGTCGGTCATCTGCACCAGGAAGATCTTCTTCGGGTCGAACCAATAGCAACGCTTCGATAAGCCGAGATCGTCGAGGCTCGGGTCGTACTGGAAGGTCGTGCCCATGTACTTCAATTCGCCGACCGAAACGTCGCGCGAATTGGAGAAGCCTTGCATCGAGTAATTGCCGTTCGCCCTGACCTCGATCTCCATCGCGCCGAGAAAGTCGGAGCCGCACAGCGCCATCGTCGGCTTGCCGCCATAGCGGATGAGCTGGCGATATTCGCTCTGCAGCATCGTAATCAGCGCGCCGCCATTGGTCGGATCGGACTGGATCGAATCCCCACCATGCACCGCCAACCCCGGCGTGCCGGTGACCTTGAGGCCAAACGCCGTGGTGCGAGCACGGTTGCGCCACCAGGCATTGTTGGCCAGCGATTGATCGAGGCCGCCGACCGTGCCGATCGAGGGGTCTTGCGAGATCAAGAAGCGCATGCCGGCCAGCGCCTTGGCGTCGGTGGTGCCGTCGCCCCAGAGCAGACCATTCATGCCGCGCGCATATTGCTCGCCCAGCTCGAAGAGTTTGTCTTGGAATAAGTTGACCAAGACAGTTTCGTCGCGCTCGCTGTGCTCGGTGGTGTTCTCACCATTAGTATCGACTACGCTTATACCATCCATTTTCAATTCGGTATGAGTAAGCGTCAAGCCGATATGGTGTTCTCTCCAAGGATAGTTGCCCCGAACGATATTCGCCGGAGTAAAAAATCCCACAGTATCATTGTGAGTATAGCCTTTGACGACGTCATTACCTGAGCCGTCACCGAACTGACCATGCAACGCAACCGAGATGTTGCCCTTGCCGCCAGGGAATTTCTTCGGATCAGTTTCCGCCCACTTCAGGAGCGGCTTGTCTTGCAGGGTCTGGTAGAACTCTTCCGGCCGGCTCCAGTAATAGTCGAGCGCGGCATTGGCGATATTGGTGATTTCTCCGGCTGTGAAAGCCATGACTTAAGCGCTCCGAGCGCGGGGCTCGTCAACGCGATCGCTCTATTGCGAAATGAATCGCCTCCTTGAGACTCTTCGGTTCGGTCCGAGCGCCGTTGACCCGATTGATGCTGCTCGGAACCTGATGCGTACCCCGTGGACTCGGCATGAAACGCGAAGACATCGCCTTCGCCCGCTCGTAAGCCTGTTTGGCAATCTCGACGGCTTCGGCTGGCGACCGCGGCGGCCCGCGCTCATGCACGACGGCGTGCAGCAGCTCCCTCACAACGGGTTCTGTGCGCGCGTAGTCGGGGTCGGATCGTCGAACCCCTTTTTCCCAGTCGGCGACCGCACCCGCCACTGAAGCCTGGAATTGCTGCACGGCTTCAGCGTGGTCGCGTTGAGACGTCTCCTGCGTCACCCGAGCGAGCTGCCCTTGAGCGAGTTGCTGCTGGGCTCTCACCTGGGCGGTGTACCGTGCCGCGTCCGCGGTCATATGCCCGCCCTGGACCGCCGCTTGGAGGTCAGCCGGGAGCTGTATGCCGAGGCTCTCCTGCGCCAATTTGACGTAGGGCGCGACGCCCTCCAGGAACGTCCTGAAGTCGCCACGTCGCATCGCCGCGGCCAGATCCAGCACGAGCCCGAAATCTTCCTTGGCGATGTCCGCCTGTTTCAGGAAGTTCTGCAGCGCTTGCGTCGTCTGGGCCTGAGCTTCGAGCGGCGCGATCTGGGACCGGAGGCCCTTAATCTCGGCTCGAAACTCGTCGATGCGTTTTCGCGTGCGCGGTGAGAAAGCGTCTACTTCCGCCTGGGTAAGCGGTCCTAAATCCTCTTTCGACTGCGCGCCAGGAGCTGCCGACTCTCCTGACCTTGAGACGCCACGTTCGTCGCCGGGACCAGGGTGCGCTTCCCTACGGGGAGCGGCCTTACGGACGACGTCGAGCAGCGACTCGCGGCTCTCGGCCTTTTCGCCGGGCGGGGTTGACGATTCCCTCGATACGTCGGACGAGGCTGGGGTTGAGGCAGCATCGCCTGGAGCTTCACCGCCAGCCGGCGCGGGCGTCGAAGCTGATTCATTTGCGACGATGGACGATTCGTCAGCCATTTAGTTTTTACGTCCCATGGGTTGGGGGTTGTGCCGCATTTCTGGCAAACACGCAACACCATGCAGTTTTATCTCGGCATCCATCAGCCTTCCGACGCCAAGTATCTCGACCGGGTATTCGTCAGCGTCACTCGGCTGAGCGGCCCCAAGGGCCGCAAGCGCAAGTTCACCGACCAACCCTGGATTATGGATTCAGGGGCGTTCACGACCATCGCCAGGCATGGCGGCTACCCAGAACCGCCGGCCGCCTACGCAGAACACATCCGCCGCTGGGCGGCCCCAAACCTGGTCGCCGCGGTGGCGCAAGATTTCATGTGCGAAGAGTTCATGCTGGCCAAAACCGGCCTGACGCTCGCCGACCACCAGCGACTGACAATCGAGCGTTACGACGAGCTGCGCCGAGAAGACACCGCCGGCGTCCTCATCATGCCGGTCTTGCAGGGTTATGCCCCGGACGATTACGCCCGCCACGCCCTCGCCTATGGCGACCGGCTGGCGTTAGGCGCTTATGTGGGCGTCGGCAGCGTCTGCAAACGCAACAGCCGCCCTGCGGCTATTGTGGCCGTTTTGGAGGCAATCAAACATGCGCGTCCTGATCTTCGACTGCACGGTTTTGGCCTCAAGACCACAAGCCTGGCGGTCAAAGAAATCCACGACCACCTTGAATCCGCCGACAGCATGGCTTGGTCGTTCGCCGCCCGCCGGCAAGGGCGCAACCAAAACGATTGGCGCGAAGCAGCAGCGTTCGTCACCACGATCGAAACCCTCAGTGCGTAGGCCCGGTCAACCGCCCCATGCCGGGCGTCGGCATCGCCGGGCCTGAACCCTGCGGCGGCACCGGCGGCGGGAAGCTGCCGCCTGGCCGCGGATTCTGCGGCGGGTTCTGTTCGCCGGCCGGCCCCTGCATCTGCGGCGACTTCGGCGTCGCTCCGGCCGCCGGCGTCGCCACCTGGCCGACGCCAGGCGGTCCAGCAGGCCCATGCGCCATGGTGTTCATGGCCACGATCGAAGGCAGCGGCGACTTGAAGGCTTGGGTGAGGTCGAGCTTGTCATCGAGGCGATGCAGGAGATCGCGCGCCAAGAACTCGGGGTCGATGCCAGGGATCTGCATCACCAGGGGGTAAATCTTCTGCGCGTTGGCGATCTGTTGCGCCTGGTTCGGGTTGCCCGAGCTACCGGCCTCGATCTCCAGCCAAACCTCTTCGCTGATCTGCTGCCGCGTCAGATCCGGCCAAACCGCGCCGGGGCCGACGATGCGCTTCACCGTCGCTTCGCTGACGTTCGAGAACAGGAGCTGCCCGCCATAGCGGGCCAGATGGGTCAGGAGATCGTCGAGGTCATCGACGTTCGAGTCATTGGTCGTGGTGCGCGAAGCTTCGGCAATCTGCGACTGCGTCGCCGTGTCGGAATTGGTCGGCCCCATATTGGCTTCCTGGAAGCCAACCA
>Ga0210406_10000625_pt1 | contig 47795 bp, 39 predicted proteins | sample IncBWC30MmetaG_FD_155454 | JGI IMG/M metagenome (GOLD analysis project Ga0210406, IMG submission 155454) | Forest soil microbial communities from Barre Woods Harvard Forest LTER site, Petersham, Massachusetts, United States - Inc-BW-C-30-M | ecosystem: Environmental > Terrestrial > Soil >...
CGCTAGAGACAAAAGTGGATCCGAATCCCTCTACCGGCACACCCAATACCGGTACACCTGAAACAGGAAATCCCGGAGGCGAAGGGTCACACCCCGGCCTGCCAGAGCCTAAGGTAGAACCAATATCACTGCCTGTTCTTTTTGCCGATACCATGCCTGAGTTTCCCGGAGGAGAAGCGGCCCTGATGCGTTATATGCAACGCAATATCCGTTATACCCCCATGGCAACAGAAGCACATGCCCATGGAAAAATGGTGATCCGTTTTGTTGTGGATGAACAAGGTAACGTTAACAATATAGAGGTGCTGAAAAAGGTAGGTTATGGCTTGGAAGATCAGGCCTCGGAAGTGATTCGTAAAATGCCGAGATGGAAACCGGGCAAAGTAGGCAACAAAGCCGTGAAGGTATGGCATGTACAACCCCTTACCTATGAGATACAGGAATGAGGAAGAAAACAAGGAAAAATTGACATAAATCAACGCTTTGGCCTTGCAGGTACACAACTAACAGGGTCATGTTTATAAGTGCATCTGTAAGCTGACCAGGTGCCCTTCTTATAGGAGTAATTTAGCATAACTAAAAAATTGTCCCCGATGCTGAATACAATTCTTCTTGCCGTTACTACCGGAATCACTGCCGATACTACTCATAAAGTGGCAACGGCAGTGCCCGTTTCCGGCATTGCTGCCGCACCTGTGAAAACAGAGGATACCCTCAGTTTGCTCGATATGGTGGTGAAAGGCGGATATATCATGATCCCGTTGGCTATTCTGTGCTTCCTGGCCATCTATTTTATCATGGAACGTATCATTGCCCTGAGCAAAGCTTCGCGTATGGATCCTAATTTCATGAACCATGTAAAGGACTCCATCCATACCGGTAATCTGGAATCGGCCAAAACACTTTGTAAAAGCAGTGCAGGCCCTGTGCCCCGTATGGTTGAAAAAGGAATCTCCCGCATCGGCCAAAGCATGGATGATATTGAAGGAGCCATGGAAACCGTTGGCAAGCTGGAAGTAAATCGCCTGGAAAAAAATATGGGCTATCTCAGTCTTATTGCCAAACTGGCTCCTATGTTCGGATTTGTGGGAACCATCCTGGGTGTTATCAAGATCTTTTATGATATCTCCCTGGCCAATAACGTGGAAATCTCTACCATCTCTCATGGTTTATATGTTAAAATGACCAGCAGCGCCGGTGGTTTGATGGTAGGTATCATTGCATTTCTGGGGTACTATCTCTTAAACATTAAAATAGATAAGCTGGTAAACAGGATGGAAAGAGGGGCGATGGAGTTTATGGATATTTTGAATGAGCCGGGGAAATAGGTCCTCCCCCTTTATCCCCCTCCAAAGGGGGACATCCGCGTATCCCCCTCTGGAGGGGGCAGGGGGAGGAAAAGCAATACATATTAAATAGCAACAAAATGAATCTACGTAAACGAGAAAGAGAGCATGCAGAAGTCAGCACGGAATCGCTGAACGATATCATGTTTTTTCTGTTGCTGTTCTTTTTGATTCTCTCCACGCTGGTTAGTCCCAATGTGATGAATCTGAATCTGCCTAATTCGAAGCCGAACAGAACCACGGGTCCTCAAAAAGTAACAATACAGGTCACCAAAGATCTTCAGTATTATATCAACCAGACAGGCCCACTTCGTTTTGATGAGCTGGAGCCTGGCATCCGTTTTAAGCTGGGAGAGAATCCGGTCAATGCCACCGTGGTGCTTAAACTGGACCAGAGTTTAAAGCTCCAGGATTTTGTGGATGTATTGCAGATTGGCGAAAAACTGAAGGTAAAAATGATTCTGGCCACCAAAGCATCTATCCATTAAATGATAAACAGCGCGCGCATAGAACAAAAAGATGCCAGGGCATTGCCTCTGTTTATCAGCCTCGCTTTTCTTGTGCTGTTGCTGCTGGCTCTTTATCTCATCAAGCTTCATACTCCCATCCCTCCCTTTCCGGAAGATAACAGCGGGGTGGATGTAGCGTACGGGCTTACCGATGAAGGAATGAATGATGATGTAAATCCTCCTTCGTTTGACAAAAAAAGCGCTCCCATCCCTCCTGCCCCGGTTGATGAATCGGCCATCACTAATTCAACCGACAACTCGGATTATTCGGTGCCTCCGGTAAAAAAGGTGAAAGAAAAAACACCGGTGGTAAAACCAACTGAAAAACCGGTAGTAAAAACACCTGTACAGCCTCCCGATGATGCCCTTGCTAAAATGCTGAAGGAATATAATACCAACTCCAAAAATGTAGGAGGCGGTCATGGCGATGATAATACACCCGGATTTAAAGGCGACCCGAACGGAACACCGGGGTCTAAGAATTATACCGGCACACCGGGCAGCGGCGGGCCCGGCACAGGTGGTACCGGTGGAACCGGAGCTCATCTCAGTCACCGTCACCTGGTAGTTCCTGCCACCTTGCTGAGCAATGCACAGGAAGAAGGCCGTGTAGTAGTTAAAATAACGGTGGATAAAGACGGAAATGTGATTGATGCGGAAGCCGTAGCCAAAGGATCTACCACCACCAATGCCTTACTTTGGGCCAAAGCGCGTGAAGCAGCCCGCAAAGCCAAGTTTGACAAAAATCCCGATGGCAATTCCGACCAGATGGGAACCTATGTGTTCGACTTCACCCTCCATTGATTTATTTTTTCCTTTCAAATACTGAATGGAATTGCGAATTTAGCAGAGCTTCTTTCTGTTAAACAGAAGCATTGCTTATGCCCCTCGATTATAAACAAACGCTGGATTACCTGTATTCCTGCCTGCCCATGTTTCATCGCATCGGTGCAGCAGCCTATAAAGCCGATCTGGATAACACCCATGCACTTTGCGAGCTGCTGAATCATCCGGAAAATAAATTCCGCTCGGTTCATATTGCCGGCACCAACGGCAAGGGATCCAGCTCTCATATGCTGGCTGCCATCCTGCAAAGCAAAGGCCTGAAAGTAGGTCTCTATACTTCCCCCCATCTGAAAGATTTTCGGGAACGCATCCGTATCAACGGTAAAATGATTCCTAAAACGTATGTCAGCTGGTTTGTCAACAAATACAAAAAAGAATTCGATCGTATCCAGCCATCCTTTTTTGAATGGACGGTGGGGTTGTGTTTTGATTATTTCAGAGCCGAAAAGGTGGATATAGCCATCATTGAAACCGGTCTGGGCGGAAGGCTCGACAGCACCAATGTCGTCACCCCACTTGTATCCCTCATCACCAATATCAGTTACGATCATACCAATCTGCTGGGCAATACGCTTCAAAAAATAGCCGGCGAAAAAGCAGGTATCATCAAAAAAAATGTCCCGGTAGTGGTGAGTGAAAAACAAAAAACTACTGCTTCTGTTTTTACAATTGTAGCAAAGAAAATGAAAACTGAAGTGGTGTTTGCTTCCGAGCACTATTCAGTAAAAAGAAGTCGGAAGACAGAAGTCAGAAGACAGAAGAAAGAAAGTGGCAGGAGGCAGGCGCAGGAGGCAGCGGCAGGAGGCAGGAGGCAGGAGGCATTTCTTGAAGTGGAGGTAAAAGAGAAAGGGCATGCGACCGTAAAAGATGTATTATGCGATTTGCCGGGAGCGTATCAGCAAAAAAATATGGCGGGCGTATTAGCTGTTATAGCCGAGCTAAACAAACAAGGTTTTGAAATAGGGGAAAAAGAAATACGCAAGGGCCTGTCCCGGGTTAGAAAGCTGACAGGACTACGAGGACGCTGGGAGAAACTTTCCGACCATCCCCTCACCTATGCCGATACCGGACATAATGAAGCCGGTATCAAAGAGGTATTAAAATCCCTGGAACAGATCTCTTACCGCAAATTATTGTTTGTGCTGGGCATGGTATCCGACAAAGACATTACTACTATCCTGAAGCTCCTGCCTAAAAAGGCGGAATACTTTTTTTGCAAAGCCAATATACCCCGTGGCATGGATGCTACCCAACTGCAGGCCATGGCTAAGCCTTACTACCTGAAAGGAAATACCTATCCTACAGTGAAAAAAGCGTTGAAAGCTGCACAAGCAAAAGCCGGAAAAAAAGATCTGGTGTTTGTGGGTGGCAGCACCTTCACGGTAGGCGATGCGATCTGATCCTCTTAGTTATATGCTTATAAAAAAAGGGTTGTTTCCTGGAGGAAACAACCCTTTTTAATGGTCTTGTGTGAAAACTATTTATTAGTGAAGCACCAGCATTTTCTTGGTGGCAACACGTGATCCATTTACAAACATGGAGTAGTAGTATACACCCGGACGTAAATCAGATCCTTCAACGATAATATTGTTTTCACCCGGTATCAGGCTATACGTCCTGATCACATCACCCAGCGCAGAGGAAATCTGCAGATAGGATTTCTGTGCACCGTCTTCTACCTGACACTGAATGGAAGAAATGTGCTGGAATGGATTCGGGATATTATCGGAAAGCATATTGCTGGCTCCTCCTTTGTTTTTCGCTTCATCCGATGGCACACTGATCCGCTCGATCAGGTGTTGGTAAGTAGTGCCGTTCAGCAATTGCAGTACAGCATTGGCATAACCGGTTACTTCCGAACTACCTGCGGCAATCTCCGTTATTCTGGAAAGCTGGGAAGGACTCAGATCGTACCACGATTTACCATTGGAGAACAAATCCATCTCCATACCGAAATAGTCTGCCGCTTCGGTCATTCCTTTGCTTCTGAACCCGGCAATGATGGATTGAGCATCGCTGCCTTGTTTATTAACGATATAAGCACCTGCTAATGCAATTTCCCTTTCAGGACTTTCCAAAGCAGAGAATTCGGTAACATCTCTGGAAAGAGCCAGTGAGTCATCGGGTGTAAGAGCGGAAGATGCTGACTGAGATCCGCCGGATGAGCAACCTGTCTGACATTCACCGGACACTGCGCTGCACCAGTTGATGGTGATAGATCCTGACAATACTGTAGGATCAACTACGGATGCATAATAGGTAAGCGCTGCATTGGTAGACAGAATCTGTTTGTACGGGGATGAAGGCACGAAAAAATTATTCTGACGTGTCAGACCTTGTGTGCATGCACTTCCCTGGCTGGCGATAGAACCTGTATTCTGAGGACAAACAGCCATCTGGTAGCTTATGCTCGACTGGAATGTATTACACTCAAACTGCACACCGCTTGTACCCGTTCCATTGTTTCCTTGTGCCTGAACTCCTGCATATACATTGGAGAAGGTGTTCAAAGAAACAATATTGCCGGTGGAGCTTCCGCAATTATCGATAATGGTTCCGTAGTTATTGGAGGTAGTGGAATAGATACCTGAAAAGGTATTACAGCTTACCAGCAATCCGGTACAACCATACATATCCACACCATAGGTTGCATCCACCCAGTTGGTGGTGAGTCCTTGTGGTATTGCGGTAAAGGTGCTGAGTGTCACACTTGGATTAGCACCATTGCTCACCTGCATACCATGCAAGTTGTGATTGAACGTGGTATTCTTCACCGTAACCTGTCTTCCTGTAGGGTTGGTATAACTGGCCATGATACCTGAGGTAAGACCGGTAAAGGTAGTGGACGAAATCAGAATCGGAGGGGTTATACCCGGACGATAGTAGTTATCGATTGCATAGGTAGCATCCACCGATGTGATACCAGCTCCTCTGTAGTTAGAAGGATAAATGGTATTGGCTGTATTATTGGCAAAGTTACATCCCAGAACGGTTGGTTTAAATACATCATTCAGGGTCATGTGTGTATTCAATGCCTGTGTACTTAAGTTCAGTCCGTTATTGGTTTCGAACTGACAATCCTTGAAGTAAGAAATGTTCGGTTGTTCGTATGCTCCTACATACCAGTGATAGGAATACATGGCTACGTCGCGGCGGTTGTTTATGAAATTAGCGCCTGTACATTCGGCAATACCACCTGTATAACCGGTAACGGGTACGCCTCCGCTCATTTGTGCAGTAGATACACCTTCCAATGCATTGGAGATAGTAGCGCCGGATTGCATCACGATGACACCTTGTGATCCGCTAACGTTTTGTGCGGTGGCAGAAGTTCCATATACTTCCACTCCCTGCCACATATCACCACAACCGTTTGATATCAGAGCATTCGGATGCATATTCAATACCGAGCCACGATCTACTTTGATGCGTTTTCCTGCACTCATGTATATAGTACCGTACAGATTAAGTGTTGAATTTCCGGTAACGTAAATATCATTTGCTACATAATGCGTACCATACCAGGATGTAGTAGAGTTCACTACAAAATCAGTCAGGATAGGCAAATCGGAAACATAGATTCCACGACCATAGGTAGAAATACGGATTTTAGCCTTGCAGTAATTGATGTCAATTCCAGTAACAGCTACTATCGGTAATCCCTGGTTAAAGCAATTCCATGTTCCCACACCCGGAGTAGTTCCTGCGGTTGCAAACTGAAACACCCCTACATCGGTACCTACATATAATACATCATTGGAACCGTTCTGGTAAGTGATACAATTAACAGGAAACGGAGGCAGGTTGTTGGTAGCATCGTACCAGGTAGCACCTGCATCGGGACTGTGAACAACGCGGTTTTGACCGGCTGATGTAGTTCCGATATTCCAATACCCGTTAAAAGTAACCCAGATACGTTTTGCGTTGTTTGGATCGATAGCTAAATCACATGCACAGGCCCATGACAATCCATTGATCAATGCACCACAGGTGGTGTTGGAAGCCGCAATATCGGTCCAGGTCCAAACAGAAGTGCTTGGATTCATCACTCCCATCCAGATACGGTTTGCAGTTGCTGCACCGGTAGCGCCCCAGGTTGGGTTGTCTTTTACCACATAAATGGTATCGGGTGCATTGGGAGCAACCCGTATGGAACGGATATCATTTCCATCAGCAGGGAAACTGATAGACGACCAGGAAGAACCGAAGTTGGTAGAACGGAACACATCATTTCCTCCGGTAGAATTGCTTCCGCTGGAATAAATAATATTCGGATTATTTTGTGTTGTAACCACCGGTGAATTTCCTCCTCCATAAGGAGACGGAGTAGTGGTACTTGACAATCCACCTGAAGTTACATTCCCTGTAAAGGCAAAAAGACCTCCGGGGTTATCAAGACCATAGTACATGTTGGTAATCGGATTAATCACCCCTTTCCATCCGTCACCGCCGTACCACTGTGTCCAGCTTCCGGAATGATAGTTATGGATACCATTATCCTGCGCACCTGCCACCAGCTCATCATAATTTGCTTCCGAACAGGCAAGTCCGAAATACTGGGTAATGTTGAGGGTACTTCCTACTGTGCTTCCATTCAGGTTGGTCCAGTTTGTAGGCGTTGTCATAGAAGTACAAGGCACTGTTACCTCTTGTACACCACCGTCATCACTGAGTACAATGAGGTCGTTGGTAGTACCGGAAGGCAATACCTGCATGCCACGTATATCCGCGTGTGTGGTTGTTGCAGAACTTGGAGTATACTGCGAAAATGCTACAGATGTTAAAGTGGTTCCATTCAAATAATATTTATAAAGAATCTGTCCGCCTATGTAAAAATAGTTAGGATTGTTTTTAGAGAATTCAAATTCAAGGTCCCAGAAACCCGCGCCTGGAGCAGCGAAGTTGTTTGACAGATTAAGAGCAATGTTGGTCACCGCCAATGTGGACACATTGATTTTTCCGAAATTGATATAGCTTGGGCCGGAAGTATTTCCTCCGCAGGTAGCATACGTAACGAATACTTCGCTGGTATTGCCCGGCTGTAAAGCCATGCTGATCCGGTCAGTGATAAATGTGCCGAGTACGGTAGCGCTAACATCGGTAAATGTTCCGCTGGCTCCTCCGCTGTTGGAGATATACATTTTTGCAGAGCCACAGGAGGAAGCGGAGCTTCCGTCAAAATCCATACGGTTGGTAGATACGGCCACGGTAGAATTACTAACACCGCTGGTTCCGGGAATGACTTCAATATCGGTAAAAGCAAAAATACCGTAGGTACAATATGCGGCAGAATTTACCGTGTATACCGCGGTCCATGTTGGAGTAGCGCTGGTAGCATTGCTGGTAACGAATACCGTTTGTCCGGCCAGTACATATACGGTATTATGATCCTGCGGGTGAATTTTCACCACACGCACATAATCCAAGCTGCGAAGCGTTGGAAATGTACTCAGATCGAGAATTTGAGTCCAGGTAGCACCACCGTCGGTAGACCGCAGCAACCCGAATCCATAATTACCTCCCAGGCCCCACACGGCTCCCGGAGTAGTGCTGGAACTTCCGGCATAAATGATAGGAGTTGTGGTTGTCTGATCTACGGTGATGGCTGTAGTACCAATAGAGGGAAAACGATTTCCGCTGGCATCTACCTGATTCACATAAGACCAGGTAACACCGCTGCCTGCATTGGTAGTATGAAACATACCACCTCCGGAGCTTCCGGCATAGATCTCAGAATTGTTGGAAGGATTAACCCAGGTCAGATTTACTTTACCCATCCAGGGTGCAGTAAAAGTAGCCGGTCCGTAGGGTGTCCAGTTACCCAGACTAGTCTGGCAAACAAAAGGATTTCCGCTCAAACTCCTGTTGGAGCTTTGTGAGGAAGAACCCATGAGATAATCTTTCAGATGTTTAGTCATGTCGGCTTTCTTTCCCGGAATATGCGAACCTGCATCCAGGTGATTGCCCCAATACCAATCCCACTGTTGAAACGCCCCTTCGTACTGATCATCCTTATCGTCCTTGTCCTCATCCTTGTCTTTTGCTTTCGCCGGATGAGCTTTCATGTACTGGTCCTTTATAAAATAATAGTTATCGGGATCCTGAGGATAGGATACCGTCTTCTGATTTTGCGCCTGCTGATTAAGAGGGATAAGACCAATAACCCCCATAAGCAACAAGGAAACCTTGCTGAAATAGTTCATGTTTGTGTTGTTTATTATTTAACGTGCAAAAGCGGTAATGTGAATTCGGTGGCAAAGAAACATCCATCCCAAGCCCTTTTAATGCCAGAATGAGTAATTCACAGGAGGGAATGAGTATCTAACAGGAATGAATGATTATCTGGTAATTTATCCGGTTCGTCTATCATTTCCCTCATTCTGCATATTATATCAGATAATACATAGTCCGGTTTCCACATTGGATGTTTATTTTAAAAGACTTATTTTTAGGCACTTTTAGCACCGCCTTACCGAATGCAGACACGAAATAATTTCTCAGCAACAGATACCTCTTTCCATTTATTTAGCTGGCTCCCTCTTCTTTATCAGTCAGGAAAAGTCTGTATATCATGGAAAAACATCATCTTGTGCATTATGAGTACGAATCACCCCTTGCTCCACATTCCGGAATGAAAAAAATTCAGCATTCCTGGAACCGGCTAAAAGAACGTCTGAAAAAGATGTCGCTCTGGACCTTATTTGCCGTCTTCAGCTTTGTATTTCTCTCCTCCCAGTATTCGGGTCTTATTTACTGGAAGTATCAGAAAACCCCTTTCTTTCAGGATGCCAACCAATATTATTCTTATCTGCCTTCTCTTTTTATTCATCATGAAATTCCATTCCACAGCCCTCAGGAATACTGGCTGATCCCTACACCCAATGGAAAAGTGGTGCCCAAAATGAGTATGGGTGTGGCCATTATGGAAGCGCCATTCTTTTTGATTGGCGACTGGATAGCCAATCATCACGAGTATCCACCGGACGGATACTCTCCACCTTATATATGGACCATTTATTTCGGAACCATACTTTATGTCTTTCTCGGACTGTGGTTTCTTTACAAAACCCTGATTATGTTTTTCAAGCCCTTAGCGGCTTTACTAACTGTTTTTTCAGTCTTTTATGCTACCAACCTGTTGTATTATACTGTTGCATTGGGACAGCTGTCGCATTCCTTTCTCTTTACCCTGTATTGTTTTTTTCTGTACGCAGCGGTGATGTGGCACAAGGAAAAAAGAAAAAAACATCTCTACTTCTGTGCGATTCTGGGTGGACTGATATTTATGGCCCGTCCGGTTGACGGAATTATATTTCTGTTCCTCCCATTGATGGGAGTATATAATATAGGCACACTTAAATCCAGAATTGTATATCTCTGGTCGTTAAGGACACAACTTCTGATTGCCATCCTTCTGTTTTTTGTAACCATAAGTCCGCAACTTATCTACTGGAAAATAAATTCAGGATCTTTTATCTTCGATGCCTATGTAGGAGAAAAATTTTTCTTTACCGATCCCCAGGTTATTAATTTCCTGTTCAGTTACCGCAAAGGATTGTTTCTGTATACACCCATTATGCTTCTGGCCTTTATCGGTTTTATTCCGCTGTATCGCAAACAACGATCCTTTTTCTCACCAGTTCTTGTTTTCACCCTGGTGAATATTTATCTTCTATCTTGTTGGTGGGACTGGACATTCAGTGGAAGTTTCGGATGCAGGGCCATGGTTCAGAATTATGCCTTGCTCGCAGTACCGCTGTGTGCCTTTTATCAAATGGTGATAGATTTATTCCGGGCTATGTGGGCCAAAACAGTAACGGTGATCCTCCTTTGTTCGTTTATATATTGCTTTTTTTCTTTAAACCTGACCATGACCAAAGGATTTAACAATGCCCTGATCCATTATTCGGGCATGACGAAAGAAGCCTATTGGTTTGTATTTAATAAAGAACGGATTCCGGCCGAAGACTGGCCCAAACTGGATTCACTGTTCCGACCCATGGATATAAAACAATGGCGGGCCGGACACAGAAACCCACAATAGTTTTTACCGGTGAAGTATACACAAACACTTGTAGCACCCCGAATCATCAAAATAACTGTGGAGCAAAACGCTTTGCTGGATCTGGAAGATGTGTTGATGATGCGCAAGATAAATCTGGAGCTGAGCAAAGGAAAGAAATTTTGTATCCTCTGGGATAGCCGGGGTGTTCATTTCACCATTGCACCCGAAGCCCTTCGGCGCATGGCCAGCAATGAATATCAGGAAACCCGTCTGGCAGCAGCCCTGGTTGTAAATTCTCTGGCCGGCAAGCTCGTCGGCAATTTTTTCAAAAGTCTTACCTCCCAACAATCCCCTACCCGGCTTTTTAATTCGGAAGAAGAAGCGATACTGTGGTTGAAGGTTTTTTTGGGGTAGGGAGAATTAGGTTCTCTGGATTATAACCCCATGCTTTAGCGTGGGGTTATGCGATCTAATCGATAATTATAAAACAATAAAGTGAGTATAATCGATCTCAATACTCACACTCTTTTTTTGTGGGAGCTACAGTCCCGATAGCTATCGGGAGAACTTCAGACCCTCCCGACTTTCGTCGGGATGCTCTGAACCAGCTAAATAAAAAAAGAGACCATCTTGCGACAGTCTCTTTTTCTGTGGGAGCTACAGGGTTCACACCTAATTCATATAACTATTGATTTTATTGATACATGAAGCCTTATTTGTAAAAAAAGGTGCGTATATGGGTGCGTAAAGTCAAAAAACTTTGTATCTTTAGGGTGTAATCCACCCATATCATGAAACTCTACTTTGAACTCAAAAAAATTAGCCCCAAGCAAGGAACTATTAGAGCCATCATATCCGACCACGGAGTAAAAGGCATACTTTCAACAGGGGTAAAACTTGAGCTGAAGGAATGGAAGGAAGGAAAGCCTAAACAGACGGCCAAAAACGCCAATATCAATTTGACTCTGGGTAAATACACCGCAGCATTTGAAAAATACATTAGCATTACTCAAGCCGCTGATGAAATAACCACCCTGAGCAAGGCCCAATTTTTTGTAAAAGCAAATGTAAAGACGGCTAATTCAACCAGAGGACAGAAAAGCATAGCAGATTTATTAGTACTATTCAAGACCGCTCAAGCTGGAAAGTTGACGGAAGGAGCATTGAAGCCCTATACTACCCTAGTTAACCACTTGATAGATTTTAACCCACGTATTCAATTAAGTGACATTGATAATGTTCTTTGCGATAAGTTTACATTGTTCCTTAGCCAGAAAAGCAAACACGTGAAGGGCGCACAAAACCTTCAAAACCCAACCATAAATAAAATGATTGTTAGCCTCAAAGCATTTTGCAAATGGGCCTACGCTAACCGACATACATCAAACACCGCCTGGGAAAACGTAAAAAAGGTCAAAGATATTGATCAACGGATTATTGCTTTAACATCAAACGAATTCAATTTATACGCAAGTTTTGATTTCGGTCAAAATGAGAAACTGGCTAGAGTACGTGACGTATTTGCATTTGCCGTTTACACAGGTTTACGGTTTGAAGACCTTTCACAGGTAGCTGAAAACATAAAAATAAGCGGTAACGATTATTACATTCATATCAACACTACAAAAACAAGGGACGAACTTCAAATGAAATTGGTTCAGCAAGCCAAAGACATTTTAGTGAAATACAATCACCAGCTACCCCTCATCAGCAATCAAAAGACAAACAAGTACATAAAAGAAGGTGCTAAATTGTGCGGTATCACCCGTCAAGAGGCGGTTATTAGGCAGCACCTGACAAAGGTTACGTCCGAAAAAAAAGCCGTTTGTGACCTTCTTTCGATACATGATGCTCGTAAAACTTTCATAACACTTGCGCTTGAAAACGGTATCACCGTTAGCGAAGTAATGAGAATGTCTACGCACAAGGATTTCAGGAGCCTTAGCCGCTACATCTCATTGGAGCGTGAGCGAATCAATGACAAGCTCCAAAGCGTCTTTGCATTGAAAAAAGTAAGCTGATAATAAAATCTTGAAAGGCCTCAAGGCCGTCTGGATTTTGACCCTCCAAAAATCGCATGATTTCTTTGTGAGCTATCAAAGGACGCTGGTTGTTCGTGACCCTTGCCATCTGTCCTCGCTTAATTCTTGTCTTTAGTCCATCCACAGTCAAGCAAAGCATCTCCGCAGCTTCTTTGTAACTGTAATATTTCTGTTTCTTGATTGGCTGCAACTGCCTTTTTAAATCGGCAATTTCCAATGTCATTTTGAGGATTAGCTCCATTAGCTTTTTTTCACCTGTCATACTTATCTGTTTTAGTGAAAGGTGGCTATGGTCTACATGACATTTAAAGTTAAAAGGGTGAACTCTGGAAAAGGGTAGTTTAACGCAAGCTTTAATTGTTAGTTTCAAAAATCGACAAATTTTATTTGCCTGGCAATCAATGAATTGCATAATTGACTATGTACTGTTATGCAAAATAGAAGTATTTATTGATAGAAAGGGGAAAGATTTTGTGCAGTTGGAAAGAAGGGTTGGTTTAAAATATCTAACCCTTTTCTATTTAAAATAACTGAACAAACGCCAAGTTCTTTATAAGTCTTGCCATGTTCGGAAGTGAAGATACTATCGAATCAATGCCAGTTTTCAATGTAAAAAAGCAAACTCCGAAAGAATTCAATGATTCCTTTAAAGATGTATTGAGTTCATTGATTAGAAAAACCTTTGATCCAAAAGACCAGTTACTTTTCGTTACCTATCAACCCGACATTTTAACCCTTGATCCTAGTCAGGTAAGGCAAGATACCAGCCAAATGCTAGCAAGGATTAGGTATGTTGAAGTGATTGAACAGACATTCAAAACAAGTAACAAGTACAATAATAGCGGTTATATAGACGGTTACCATTCTCACCTATTGATAAGAGAAGCCGACTACAATAAGGTTAAAGACCGATTTCAAGGCTTAGACGTTGTGGTGAAAGTAGTGTATGATCTGGCTGGATTAGCGACTCGCTATTTATCAAAACAAGCTGGTGTTTGTCATGATAGGATTCCACCAACAAACCATATACCAATGGTTAAGCTGGAGCCTATGGAAGTAAAGGCTGAAAAAAGACCAATACGAATCATATTAAAACCTATAACCGCATCTCAGAGCATTCCAGTTAGTCAAAGAATAGTCAAACGCTTCATAAGATTTAACAAACTGTTTCGGATTCTTAGGCATAATGATGACTCCTGAATTTACATATCAATCCAATGGGGGGGACTACTTCCCGTTCCGGTAGGAACGGGAGGACACCCCCCGTTTTACTGAAAGCTATTAAGGGCTTTGATTCTCGTTACCTGCCTCTTATAAGTGAGAAAAAACAGAGTACATAAAAAAGGGAATGAATGTATCCACATTTTGGTCAGTACCCTTTTCTGATTTTTTTCCTGGACTAAAATTTAGCTCGTTTAAAACAGATATGGTAGACTTATGCCTCCCTTTTGGGCTAACGCTAGCAAAGTGCTGTTCTTACGGTTATATAGCCTAAGAATTGAGCCTAAGTGCGTTATTTCAGATGCTATCAAGGGGTAAATAAAATTAGCAAAAATTTGGCTAAAAAAAATCAGAGTTATGAATCGGAATGACCCTTCTAGGATATTTATAGTTATGAAAATCACCGTAACTATTAGACAAGCAAATCTACTTGGAACCCTTCCAAAGGACTACAAGACTAATCCTAGCGTTGGAAAAGCCGATAAGATAAAGACTACGCTGAAAGGAAAGTAAAAGCCCTCTCTCAAGAAATACTAGGCTTTAAATGGATCGGTTTATTGCGTCAACACACTTCGTAAGTAACATCGTCTGAATCGACATTGTCAATATTTACGTAAAACCCACCATTGCCATTCGTGCAATCCAGCACATAATCTTCACCACAATCACAGGTAACGTCAATCTCAAAAGAATTTTTGCTTTCTTCTTCATTATCTCCTGGATTTGGTGAAGGAACATTAAAACATTCAGTGATTATATCCTTATGGCAATTGCTACAAGGAAATTTTATTCTTACACTACTATCGCCAGTCGATGATACAATGGGATTATCGCTAATGCTTGTCCACATTTTTGGTTCGTTGTTTAGGGTTAGTTTATTCTTAAAGATATTCTTTTTTGGCAAAAATGATTTAATACTGAAATAAGTGATGATCTAGATAAGATCATTAGAAGCAAACTCGCAGTTCAATATATTTGTTTACCCGTCCCTTTGCAGCTAGGACAAACTTTGTTGGGATCATGAATGCCATCCCCCTTTATGAAGCCAGACCCTTTGCAATATTCACATTTTGGTGCATTTGCGTAGGATTCCATAACCCGATCTGGGCTAGATGCACCACATAGGTCACATTCTCCACCATGATAATGCCCTATGCACCGAGAACATTTCTGACCATCTGAAGCATATACCTTTGCAGGTAATTCTTTTTCTTTATGAAGTCGAACTCCACCTTTATAGTTTTCAATATCCCAAATCCCATGTCCTGATTCATTGTACTCAATTCTTTCTCCTTCCAGTTTCCCATTCAGGTAGTTCTCAGACAATAATAGTTTTCCATCAATCGAATATAGTTGTCGTTTCCCTTCCTTGACGTTATTAACGTAGGTTTCTGTCATGGCTATTTGCCCATTAAGATGATAAGTCAATTTCTCACCTTCAAGCTTTCCATCCACAAAATGCTCTTTTGAAATAAGTGAGTTATCTTGATACATTAGTCTGTCGCCATTAAATATGCCATGCAAATAATGTTCCTTCAGGAATACATCCCCGTTCTCCCTATAATAAACAGATTCTCCTTCTTTAAACCCGTTTACAATGGTTTCTTTTACCTTCAATTGTCCATTCTCGTATTTTCCATCAGAGGCTCTTACTTCAGTACCGTTTAAAAAGGTTGCCTCATAATGTCGCTTGCCATTTGAGAGACAAGAGTAAGACACACCGTCTAGGATGCCATGTAAATAGTGTCGTAAATCACATATTTGACCATTTGGATGATAATAGATTTCATCACCTTCAAGAAGCCCCTTCACATAATTTCGTTTTTGATTCAATTTTCCATCATCAAAATAGAATAGACATTCGCCATCTAGTAATCCATCAACATAGCTCTCCTTGCAGCAAATAGGCCGCTCATCCGCTTTGCAAGTCTGACAGTTGAAATAGCAGACCCAAACACCTTCCCTTTTTCCATTTTTAACCTTACCCTCTAAGAATCTATCGGTAGTTCCACCTATCATAGGTCGTCCTTTTCCAATAGAATCCTCTTTTGCTAATGAATTCAGATTAGGCTTACTGCCATTATTTGTAGAACATCCGTAAAGAAGTATTACAGTTGATATTAATACCAGTAATTTTCTGTGGATGAGTTCTACTGTCATAATTAGTCAGCTTTATAGAAAGATTATTGTCTTAATAAATCGTCTGGTTATATGCTAACTTCCCAGATGCTAAAACGGTAAAGGCTAGTCCTACATGATAAGCATTAGGCGATACTGACCAGTTGCCATACTGACCGTTATACGTGTCCTGAGTCAGGGCTGTTGTCAAAGCCACAGCATTCGTTGCGGCCAGAGGTGCAAACCATCCACTATTTAACCCGCTGTTTGACGTTACCGATGTTATTCCTTCATAAACAATAAATTGATTTATTGCGTTATTAGGTACTGTATAATCTGTAAGAGCTGTTTTACTAAACGTAATAATAAGATTATCTCCAGCTGACACAGTAAGTGGGTGACCTGCATAGCCAGTAGTATTAGCTTTATTCGTGAGGCTTGTCATTGTACCAGCACCATTATAATTTGCTAAGAGCAAGAGAGCAGGATTGATCCGAACGCCATTGAGGGTTATTTTAACGGTACTCGTATCTGAAATGTAATTGGCTACAGTATAGTTGGCAGTAGGCAGGTCAAGGCTCAGGTTAAAGGTTATTTGATGGGTGCCAGTACTAGTAGCAGTAGTGCTTGGGGATGGATTGGGGGCGGTGGTTGACTTTTTACAAGATGCGAAGAGGAATCCGATAACGACACACACGAAAAGAAAAGTTGCTGAGGATTTCATGAGGCTGGGCTTTTTTAAGTGGAAGAATGATATCAAAAATACAATATAACCATATACGGTTATATTAAATGTAATCCTTTTATCCATTTTGCTATGAAGTGGATAAAGCGAAATTCAATACCAAGTTTGGAAGATTTGTAGCTAAGAAAAGGGAGCAAAGGGGATTAACCCAAAGTGAACTAGCTTCTATGGTTGGCAATAATGCTCAAAACATATCTCGTTTGGAGCGTGGAGAAGTTAGCCCTACTCTATTCTGGCTAACTCTATTAGCAAAAGCCTTTGAATTAACTCTAACACAGCTAGTTGAAGAGTTTGAGTCCTTCAAATAATTTTTCAAATCAAAATCCAGAGCGGTCATTAAAGTGCCTAGGTGCGTATTTGGGTGCATGGCCTTGCATTTAACTGAACCTACCTGACCCTCCCTGAACCTGTGTTTTGGGGAGCTGGAATTGGCTTTAAAGTCAATACCAATTGGTCATTCAGCTTGAAACCCCTGAAAACAAAAAAAGGTCTGACATTTCTGTCAAACCTTCTTGGGTGGGAGCTACAGGGTTCGAACCTGTGACCCTCTGCTTGTAAGGCAGATGCTCTGAACCAGCTGAGCTAAGCTCCCCTTTTTTGTAATCGGGAGGCAAATATAGAAAAAATCCCAATCATGTATATATTTTTTATTTCAGGCTGTAAAAAGCAAAAAGGTTCTTAAAAAAGTGGAGAAACAGAGAAGTTGCTCATTAAAAATATTTGCCAAAAAAATTGCCTAATACATGGATAATCAGCAAAATAGGATGAATAATTGTAGACCACCGATCAATTACTTACTTTTGCTGCCTTCACCATCCTAACAGGACGTCTAACTCAGTTGGTTTAGAACATCGCCGCAAGGAAGGATTCAGTATTATTTAGGGCAATTAGCTCAGTTGGTTTAGAGCATTACCTCGACAAGGTAGGGGTCACTGGTTCGAGCCCAGTATTGCCCACAATAACAAAGTGAGTGTTGAGAGCCTGCCTACCGTATCACAAGCTAGTGCAACGGCAGGCAGGCAAGAGCGATCACACTCACTTTTTTTTGTGACGGCAATGCAAAAAGCCTTGTTATAACTTCAACTCCGGAGTATACACCTTGGCTCCCCTGGCAATTAAATCAATAATCTTTTTACTATCCACCGCTTCAATCCATCCTGAGTGGCCTTGTAACCCCACCTTGTTGTTTTCAATAACAATTTCCGATTTAAAGACCGTTTTATTGCCGGAACAAAAGCTGATGGAGCTTTCACAGGTAGTCATATCAGTGCCTGTATAGATAAACCAGAACTCCATTTGAATCTGTTTCAAAATTTCCGGGTCGGTTATTTTCAATAAGGCACTCTTTTTAATGGAGGAGGGCAATTCCTCAAAATCATTCCCACTGATATTCAGCATAGCATACGAATTCGGGAGAGAGAAATCAAACGCTTTTAACGGCTCTATGATATCCCCTTTCTTGAAAGTCTTGGATTCTAAAACAGGATGTTTGTGCAGCATGGCAGAATCAGCCTGAAGAGAATCTGATCTATGGAGACTATCATTGGCTCTTTTGCTATCAGCAACATCAGCATGGGTTGATGAGGGTTGATTGCAGGAAAACAGGATTCCTATAACTATAGGCAAGCAAACAGTTCTTAATAGTTTTCTCATGTTATTCCGTTCTAGCAATCTTTATATCGAAACATCCTCCGAAATCTTCTCCAACAAATCCTTAAACAAAGCCTCGATCTTCCATATCTGTTTTTGAGTTTCCAAAATATATTTTGATCTGGCAGGATAACAATCGATAGGATTGGCAAAGTAGTCATTGATAGTAACGCCCCATCGATTTTTTAATTTATCAAAGAAAAAATCCTTAAAGAGGTAATAAGGATTCCTAAATTCCTTGAATTCTAAATCCGGCAATTGCTTATAAACGTTTCTTAGAAGATCCGATTCTGACAAATACTTATGAATGTATCCCTTGGTTGGACTATAAAGACCGATATATGCTCTTACGCTTTCAATATCGCCCACAGCATTTCCACTGTCAATCACATTTCTGAGAGCAATTACCAATGCTGAAGTGTTCATCTTTACAAATATCACTCAATTATTCCACATCACTCTCAAGGAGGCTTTTTCCTTTTTCCCTATTTATACTCTCCAATACACTTTGCAATATGACAACCTCCTCTCCAACCACAACCCAAATCCTGGCCTGCGAAAAAAAACTGCTGGATGCATTCCGGGATAAGGATTTGCTTGTACTGGACGAATTGATTCATGACCAGGCCTTGTTTGTATTGCCCAATGCACTCACCATCAACAAATCTCAATTGCTGGAAAACTACCGCACTGGACATACGTCCATGGCGGCTCTTACTACCAGTGATCAGCTGATTCATTTCATAGAAGATACAGCCATCATTTCTTTTCAGATGGAAATGAAGGGCACGTATCATGAACAGGAAATAAGCGCTTTGTTCCGGTATATGCGGGTATGGAAATGGATAAATAATAACTGGAAAGTGATCTCCACCTGTGGTGTTCCAGTCACTAAGTAGAAAAACGTATTCCCCTCGCGACAATTTGTCAGCAAATTTTATTCTGAAACTTCAAAACAGGTGCTATCTCTATAGAAGGACGTGCTCCGACGATAGACATACATACTCCGACGATAGACATACCACCTCCTTCTTCACAGATTGTATCTTCTTCTTTAGAAAATTAATTTTTCTGTCAGAAATCCGGTCAATTTCTTTACAAATTTGCTCTCTTGCATCGAGAAAGTATCTCCTTGTATAGAAAAAGTATCTCCTTATGTAGAGATACCATCTCTGTCGATCGAAATGCTGTCAAAATGTCTGCAAATTCGATCTAAATGTACAAACAGAGCATGTTTGGTCGTACAAACAGGTACTCCGTCTATAGATGGAGTACGGACATCTATCGTTGTAGTACGTGCAACGATCGTTGCATATACGATTTGTAAAGTCGGAGAGCGGATCGGTGAAGAAATTGTCAGGATTTGTGACAACGGAGGTGGTGTCGGTGAAGATTGAGTACGGATCGGTGCAGGCGGAGATAGGATTTGTGCAGTTGGAGGTTGTAAATGCGTACTTGGAGATAGGATTTGTTTACTTGGACGATGTATCTGTGGACAAGGAGGTGGTATAAGCGTGCATTGGGTATCAATCGGTGAACCTATCCATTGTCATTCTGAACAGAAGGGCCAGGCAAGTGAATGAGGTGAAGAATCTGTTGGTGTGATGGCTAGCATTCTCCACCTTTCCTCCCAAACCAACCACCTATACAATTTATCCTGCCTATCACTCATTCTCTTCTTTATAATACAACATCACAATTATATTTGTAGTGTAAGTATCCCCCATCCCGTTTTTTTCATCCCCTTTTCAGTTCACGGTTCTAAACGTTGCAGCATGAAAAGACCCCAACCCTACCTCGCAGGCCTAGCCCTTACTATGTTTCTATCTTCGTATTGTTTTGCAGGCGAAATGACACATCGGGCCGATCAGCCTCATCAGCAAAATCGTGCGGCCACAAATCCAAAGGAAACACTTGATAACACGTGCTCTCCCGGCACGGCTAAAACAGATCTGGATCTGAACAATGTGCGAACCAAACTGCTCACCGGTGGTGATATGTGGTGGGATCTGATTTCGGCTAAATATGAAATCCCGAAAGGCGGCGGTGTCAGCTCTGTGTATGCAGGATCGTTATGGATAGGAGGATTGGATGCAGGCGGTCAGCTTAAAGTGGCGGCACAAACATATCGTCAGGATGGAAACGATTTCTGGCCGGGTCCGCTCGATACCGTGAATGTATCTACCAGCGGTGATCAGTGTCAGAAATACGATCAGCACTACAAAATATATTTAAGCGATGTGGAACGTTTTGCAGGATGGTATGCCAATCCATCCGATCCGCAATATGCAGGTTATACCATTCCGGCCTCTATCACAGATTGGCCGGCTCTGGGCGACCCATCCAAAAACCAGGCTCACTACCTCGCTCCTTTTTATGATAACGACCATGACGGACGTTATAATCCCGCCAATGGGGATTATCCAGGGTTTGATTTATTGGGAAATCAAAACTGCGGATGGAAACTCTTCGGCGATGAATCCATTTGGTGGGTATTTAACGACAAGGGGAATATTCATACTGTCACCAACGCCGCTCCAATAGGACTGGAAGTGCAGGCTCAGGCATTTGCCTTTTCCACCAACGACGATATCAATAACATGACTTTTTACAAATACAAAATCATTAACCGTTCTACCTATACCATGGAGCATACCTGGTTTGGACAATGGATTGATATGGATCTGGGGTATGGACTGGATGATTATGTAGGATGTGATGTAAGTCGCGGTTTAGGTTATACCTACAACGGCACACCTTGCGATGGTTCGGGCGGGCCAGGTACATACGGCTGTCAGCCTCCTGCCTGCGGTTGCGACTTTTTTCAGGGACCTGTTGCCGACCCGCATGATGGAGTTGATAATAACCGCAACGGAGTAGTGGATGAACCCGGAGAACAGATTATCATGTCTCAGTTTGTGTATTACAACAACATGCCATCGGTAAACGGCGATCCCCGCACGGGCACAGACTATTATAATTACATGAAAGGTTATTGGAGAGACGGAAGCCACATGACCTACGGAGGCATAGGATACAACAGCGGTGTGCCTTGCGATTTTATGTTTCCCGGCAATTCGGATCCCAGCGGATGGGGAACCAATCATGTACCTCAACCGGCATGGACAGAAGCAAGCGCAGGAAATACTCCCGGCGACAGACGCTTTATGCAATCGGCCGGTTCTTTTACATTACAGCCAGGAGCGGTGAATTATGTCACCACCGGAATTGTTTGGGCCCGGGCCACCAGCGGAGGGCCAACCGCATCGGTTGATTTGCTTCGCCTCGTGGATGATAAAGCCCAGGCTTTGTTTGACAATTGTTTTAAAGTGCTGAATGGTCCCGCTGCGCCTGATGTTACTTTGCAGGAACTGGATCGCCAGCTTATTCTTCGTCTGAGCAATCAGCCTACTCCTATCTCCAATAATTATCTGGAGTCGTATTACGAAATCGATCCTTTGATACAGGTCGAATCAAATTATTTATTCGGCAATACCATTTCCCTGAATGATACATTCCGGTTTGAAGGATACCAGATTTATCAGTTGCACGATGCTACTGTTTCGGCATCCGATCTGGATAATGTAGATAAGGCCCGTTTGATTGCAGAATGCGATGTTAAAAACGGCGTATCACGTATCGTCAATTTTGTTCCCAACACCGCTCTGGGCGGAACAGTGCCCCAGGAAATGGTGGTAGGTGCCGATGCCGGTATCAATCACTCCTTCAGCATCACCACCGATTTGTTTTCTCAAACAGCGAGTAATAAACTCGTGAATCAGAAAACCTATTATTACATGGCTGTCTCTTATGCCTATAATGATTATATACCCTATGCACAGGATGTGGCGTTCAATTCCAGTCAGCCCAAAATTGCATCGGATGTGGGACAAAAGCAACCCTATAAAAGAGGCAGACAGAATATAAAAATCTACTCGGGCATTCCTCACATTCCGGCACCTCAGGGTGGAGGAACCATTATAAATGGAGGATACGGAGCAGGCCCGGATATTACCCGCGTGGATGGAAACGGAAACGGTGGCAACAGCCTCGACCTAACCGATGCAACGATAGCGGCCATCCTTTCTTCCACAGCTCCTGCGAGTCGTGTTGAACAGATTGAATACAAAGGAGGCTTCGGACCTGTTAATGTGAAAGTGGTGGATCCGCTGAATGTGCCGAGCGCCAACTTTACATTAAAAATAAAAGGTACCGTAGCCGGAGGAGTAATGAATCCAAACAGTACCTGGGTGCTGAGAAATACGACCACAGGCGATAGTGTGGTATCGGACAAAACACTGGCCATATATAATGAACAAACGTTGACTTCGGTTAAATCCATCATGCCCAACTGGGGCATCTCAGTTACTATTACCCAACCTATCCAAACCACCAACGATGGTACGGGCATAGGATATAATTATACGAGCGGCGACTATCGTTATGATTTCCTGTCGGGCAACATGATTTATGCAGACAATACCAAAAGCTGGCTGAGCGGAATTCCGGATGCAGATGGATACACCGATTTCAACTGGATACGCGGAGGCACTCAGACTGCGACCTCCACCACTACCTGCGATGCGGCATATAACAGCATCAAAGGAAGCAACGGGTATCTGGATGTAGCGGAACAATATTCCAAAGTATTGGGCGGCACCTGGGCGCCTTATCGTTTATGTGCTTCTACCCAAACAGTGAGCGGTACGTTGTGTAATCACAACGGTCCATCGTGGGATCAGTTTAATGGAAACGTATCGCTTACCAAAATGGCTCAGCTGCCCAGCATTGATATTGTGCTAACGAATGATCAGACAAAATGGTCGCGCTGTCCTGTACTTGAATTAGCCGATGAACCTGCTCTGGCTGAGAACGGCGCCGTCAAATTAGATTTACGAAAAGGCACATCGGTAGACAAAGGACATCATGCTGATCCAACCTATGATTATCCTACCGGTATGGGATGGTTTCCGGGTTATGCCATTAATGTGGAAACAGGAGAACGACTCAATATTGCATTCGGTGAAGACTCCTGGCTCACGGCCTATCATGGACGGGATATGGTTTGGAATCCTACTTCGGATATGGTGGATCAGCTTGGAAATAATGTTTGGGGAGGCAAACATTATATCTATGTATTTAATCACAACGGAAAATACCTGACTAATGCTGGTCCTGCCGGCAATACCAATATGCCAGCCTATGATGCGGGAGCCTATATCCATACCAAACTCTCCACCGGTCTTGTCACCGACAAACGCAATGTATTTAAAGATTGTGCCTGGGTAGGAATTCCAATGCTGGCTGCGGGACAAACTTTGCTGTCGAATACGGTGACCATCAAGCTGCGTGTAAGCAGACCGTATATGACGTGCCTTAACGGAGCTGCCGATTCGGCCACGGTGATTGTGAATAAAACACAACCCGTTTATAAATTCAGTACCGACGGACTCAAAACGGTGACCAATAGTTTGACAACGGCAAAAGATGCCTTGAGCATTATTAATATTGTGCCGAATCCGTATTATGCTTATTCCAGTTATGAAACAAGTCAGCTGGATAACCGGGTAAAGATTACTAACCTGCCGGGCAAATGCACGATCAGCATTTTTACCATCAGCGGAATCCTGGTTCGTCAGTATAAAAAGGATAATGATATTACCTACCAGGATTGGGATATTAAAAACTCGGCAGGTATTCCGATCGCAAGCGGACTCTATCTTATCCATATCAATGTGCCCGGTGTAGGGGAACGGATTCTGAAATGGTTTGGCGTGGCCCGACCCATCGATCTCGACTCTTTCTAAATCCACCCTTTATTCTTGTCCTGACAGTATAGTGTCCATACAAAACACTATCTGTCAGGGCATTATATTTATTTGCCTTTTACTACCTGTTCTGTTTCATTTACCTCCCTCCTATTCAACTTCCAATCACTCCCGTATTTTATATTGAAACGCCCTTCTCTTTGCATTAATTTCATGATTAGTTAGCAAACGGATAAAACAGCGTTTTGTACATGACTTCTAACTCTTTACCCGCTAAACTTCTGAAATCACCAACCCGGATATTATTCCGGAGCCTGTTAGTTTTATTTCTGTGTTGCTCTTTTTACAAACCGGTCAAAGCTCAAACTATTTTTGTTTCTACTTACGGTTACACCTATTCCTGGAGTTCGGTATTTAATTTTTATATACAGGAATGGGGAGGACAGATTTACAAAGTGGATCTGGGCTCCTGTGCTTCAACGGTAGTCCTTCCCATCAGCCTTGGAAATCCTACACCTCAGTTTTATGATATAGCATGCGATCCCTTTAACCCGAATATCTTATATGGAGTAGACTGGAAAGACAGTATTTACCGGATCGATATTTCTGTCCCCTCGTATACGGTCATCAACGGTAATTTCAATTCCACGCACGGAGGCGCGGCGGCTCACCAGCTGAATGCGTTGGTGAGCGATGCCAGCGGCAATCTTTATGCGGCAGATGGTACTACTCCCGGATTGTATTATTATAATGTAGGAGCAAATACATGGACCACCATAGGAAGCCCGGGAGGATTCGTTTCCGGCGGAGATTTGACGTGGTATAACGGAACCTTATATCTTACCACCAACTCGAATCAGCTTGTGTCGGTAGATCCTGGTACTGCAGCCACTACGGTGGTTTCGACACTGAGTAAAACCAATATGTTCGGGGTGGTTTCCATCACCAATGGGGCTAACTGTGTTTCCAATACACAGATGATAGGAGCTGCCGACAGCAGTTTTTATAGTGTGAATCCACTTACCGGTGCCTGCAACCTCATCTGCTTAAACAATATCAACGGAGGCAATCAGGTTATTTTCGGATCGGCTACATTGACAGAAGCATTTAACCCCGTACCGGTAAATGTGACGGCTTCTGCCGTAACCCCTACTTTTTGCGCCGGAGGAAATACTACACTCAATGCCGGAGGTGGAGCTGTTTCATATATGTGGAGCCCGGGCGGACCGGGTTCATCCATTTCTGTTACTCCTGGATCTACTACTACCTATACCGTTACAGGAACCAATGCAGGAGGATGTACCGGAACCAATACTGTGACGGTTACGGTGAATCCCAAACCCGGCGTGGGCGCTTCGGCAACAAGTCCAAGTATCTGTAATGGAAGTCCTACTACATTGAATGCAACAGGTGCCGTGTCCTATTCATGGACTCCCGGCGCTATGAGCGGAGGATCTGTTTCTGTTTCCCCTGCTTCTTCCGTTACCTATACGGTAACAGGCACTGATGGAAACGGATGTACCAATACCGCAACCGTGCCGGTAACAGTAGGAAATGCTCCTACCGTAACACCGGTTTCTGCTAACCCGGCCTGTTCGGTTGCTAATGGAAGTGCTACAGTTAATGTCACAGCGGGTATTGCCAACTATACGTATTCGTGGAGTACGGGGGCTAATACTACCACAGCTTCTACTACCAATACGCTGAGCGGTCTCGGAGCCGGATCCTATACCGTTACAGTTACAGATGCATCGGGTTGTAGCAAAGCGCAAAGCTATACGCTCACCACCACTCCTGCCGTAAGTACCACTGCTAGTTCTGGCAATGCCACCTGCGGATTAAACAACGGAACTTTGAATGCCACACCATCGGGAGGAAACGGAGTATTTACTTATTCATGGACCAGTGGTGCCAGCACACAAAGTGTAGGATCTGTTGCACCGGGCACGTATATAGTTACTGTTACCGATGGCAACGGTTGTAAAGCCACAGCCACTACTACTATCAACGGACAGGCGGGACCAACGGCTTCCATCGTTTCTGCCACGCAGGTAAATTGCAATGGAAGCAATACCGGTTCAGCTACAGCCGGTGCTATAGGAGGAACAGGTGCTTATACGTATTCCTGGTCCCCTTCCGGAGGCGCTGCCGCAACAGCCGGCAGCCTTATAGCCGGAACATATACCTGTACAATATCCGATGCTAATAATTGTACCACCACCACTACTACGGTTATCAGTCAACCTACTGCATTATCGGTGAGCACGAGTCAAACACCTTCCAATTGCGGAGCAGCCAATGGTTCGGCTACGGCGAATGTATCCGGTGGAAGCGTTGCATATACCTATTCCTGGAATACCACTCCATCACAAACTACGGCCACAGCAACTGCTATTGCAGCGGGAACTTATTCTGTTACGGTGACCGATGCCAAGGGTTGTCAGAAAACATCCAGTATCATTGTCAACTCCAATTCAGGTGGAACAGCCGGCATTGCTTCCAGCACCAATCTGAATTGTAACGGGGCTGCTACAGGTGCTGCTACCGCAACTATTACCGGAGGTACGGGACCGTTTACTTATTCATGGGCACCCTCAGGTGGAACAGCAATTTCCGCTTCTAATCTTGCCGCAGGAACTTACACTTGCACGATCACCGATGCCAATAATTGTGCTTCGGCTTCTACTGTTGTCATTACCCAACCTGCCGCACTTACGGTAGGAACCAGCCAGACCGCCGCTAATTGCGGAGGAACCAACGGATCGGCCACAGCACTTCCATCGGGTGGAACAGGAGCCTATACCTATTCCTGGAACACTACTCCTTCTCAATCTACCGTTACAGCAGGTGCTGTTGGTGCAGGTACATATTCTGTTACCGTTACCGATGCAAAAGGTTGTCTGCAAAGCGCAGGCATTACCGTTGGATCCAATCCTGCCGGTACAGCCGGTATTGCATCCAGTGCCAATGCAAACTGTAATGGTTCTGCAACAGGAACAGCCACAGCCAACATGACCGGAGGCACTGGGCCTTTCACGTATTCCTGGTCCCCATCCGGAGGAACTGCTGTAACAGCCAACAACCTTGCTGCCGGAACATATACTTGTACCATCACTGATACCCATGCCTGTGTTGCAACGACAACGGTAGTCATAACACAACCAACTCTTTTAACAATAGGAACCAGTCAGACACCTTCCAATTGCGGAGCATCCAATGGTTCGGTTACCGTCACTGTTTCGGGTGGTACGGGTGCTTATACGTATTCCTGGACCACCACTCCTTCTCAAACAACATCCACCGCTACATCCATTCCTGCAGGATCTTATTCTGTTACGGTAACGGATGCCAAGGGGTGTTTACAAACTGCCGCTATCACCGTTAATTCCAATTCAGGCGGAACAGCCGGTATTGCTTCCAGCTCCAATCTGAATTGCAACGGATCGGCCAATGGAACAGCTACTGCAAGCATGACAGGCGGTACAGGACCCTTTACATATTCCTGGTCACCCGCAGGAGGAACAGCCATCACAGCTAATAACCTTCCTGCAGGAACATATACGTGCACGATTACGGATGCGAATAACTGCGCTTCGGCTTCTACTGTTGTTATTTCTCAGCCTGCCCTTTTATCGGTTACTACCGCACAGGTGCCGGCTAATTGCGGAGGCTCCAACGGAACAGCTTCGGCTGCTGTTACAGGAGGCACAGGTGTTTATACTTATTCATGGAATACCACCCCATCGCAAACAACTGCATCTGCATCAGGCATTGCTGCCGGAAATTATTCGGTAACCGTTACCGATGCCAACGGATGTCAGCAAACTACTGGTATTACCGTTAACTCCAATGCAGGTGGCACGGCATCCATCGCTTCCAGCACCAATGCCAATTGCAATGGATCGGCTACAGGCACCGCTACAGCAGCTATTACAGGTGGCACAGGACCGTTTACTTATTCATGGTCGCCCACTGGTGGCACTGCCGCTGCCGCTGCCGCTCTTGTTTCGGGTACGTATACGTGTACCATCACCGATGCCAACAACTGTGTGTCCAGTTCATCTGTCATTATTTCACAACCCACTCTGCTTACTGTTTCTGCAAGCTCTACATCTGCTAATTGCGGAACGGCAAACGGATCGGCTACAGCAAATGTTTCCGGCGGTAACGGAGCCTATACCTATTCCTGGAATACCGCTCCTTCTCAAACAACATCCACCGCTACATCCATTCCTGCCGGAACCTATTCCATTACCGTAACAGATGCCAACGGATGTCAGCAAAGCACAGGTGTTATTGTAAATTCAAATTCGGGAGGAACAGCCGGTATCGCTTCCAGCACGAATGCCAATTGTAACGGATCAGCTACCGGTACTGCTACGGCAGCTATTACAGGAGGCACCGCACCATTTACTTATTCGTGGTCTCCAACTGGTGGCACTGCCGCTGCCGCTGCCGCTCTTGTATCCGGTACATATACCTGCACCATTACCGATGCCAACGGTTGTGTATCCAGTTCAACAGTAAACATCAGCCAACCAACAGCTTTAGCAGATACTATTATTACGGTAGCTGCAAGCTGTGGTATCAATAACGGAACAGCCACTATGCAACCAACAGGGGGAACAGGAAGCTATACGTATTCCTGGTCGTCTTCGGGCGGCTCTACCGCTACTGCTGCAGGACTTGCTCCCGGAACCTATACCTGTACAATCAATGATGCAAACGGATGCTCGGCTCAGAATACTGCTGTTATAACTACCAGCGGAGCATTGCCGGTAGCAACAATCACTTCTTCCGGACCCACTACGTTTTGTGCAGGAACAAATACTACGTTAACAGCTACCGGAGGCGGAACATACAGCTGGAGCAACGGAGCTTCTACGGCAGCCATCACCGTAACCACTGCAGGAAATTATACCGTAACCGTTTCCAACGGATGCGGAAGCAATAATGCCGTTACTTCCATTACGGTAAATCCTTTGCCGGTAGCAGCCCTTACCGGTGGCGGATCTATTTGCCACGGTGATTCCGTATTGCTTACTGCCTCCGGTGGTAACACCTATTCCTGGAGCACAGGGCAAACAGCTCCTTCCATTTATGTGTCCGCACAAGGAACTTATAGTGTAACCGCCACCAATGGTTGCGGTTCATCCACCGCACAAACAACCGTTAACGTAGGTAGTGTTACAGCAGGCTTTACGGCCGACAGCACTTCAGGCTATGCCTCCTTTACCGTACACTTTACCAATACCAGCTCTGCTTCCTCCACATCCTGGGCCTGGAACTTCGGGGACGGCACTACCGGCACAGGTGCGAATGCTGGTGCCACCCATGTATTTGGCGCTGCAGGAACTTATACCGTTACCCTCACAGTTACCAATGCCAACGGATGTACCGACACATACAGCGAGACCATCGTGGTGAATGATATGATTTCCTGGATCCATGTGCCCAACGTTTTCACTCCCAATGGTGATGAGGTCAATGATCTCTTTCTCTTTACATCTCAGGGTATTTCCATCTTTGATGTGGTGATTTATGATCGCTGGGGTGTACAACTGTCGGAACTTAAATCGCCCGATGAAGGATGGGACGGCCGCACGATAGCCGGAGAGCCTGCTTCAAACGGAACCTACTACTATATCCTCCGCGCCGAAGGGGTGGACAAAAAGGTATATAACCAGCAGGGATTCTTCATGCTTTGCGGACATTGATCCGCTTCCCTGTCTTTTTCCTACCTTCGCATCGTAAATTCCCTTGCTATGCGCGCACTATTATTAACCGGTCTTTTGTTTACCCTCCTGTCTTTTTCTGCTCCTGCTCAAACAATTGAAACGGATGCGGTATTAAAAACACTTCGTTCCCAATTGCCCGATGGATGGGTGATGGAGATGAAAGACAAACACCTGGTGTTTTACAGAAAAGACTCGGTATGGGTAAAACATACGGTCAATAAAATGAATCAGCCTGCAGGGATGAAAAAGCTAAGCGAGGAAGAACGAATTGCAAGCTTTAAAAAAGAAGGACATCGCACCCGGGTTAGTGTTACCTACCGCACCGATACCAAATGGAGTGCTCAGGCCATCAAAAAATCAGAAGAGCAAAACAAGAAAACATTTGCTCAGATAGCCCGCCTTCCGGAGAAATTTAAAATAGAAAATCTGTATGACTCCATCCTCAGTGAAAAAGGAGGAGAATATTATGTCCCCAAAACAGATGCCGATAAAGAACAGATAAAAAAATACCAGGAAGAAAAAAACAGGCTGCTCAAAACCATTGTACAAGTGCCATTCTTGCAAACAGAAAAGCTCTGCCTTTTTCTGGATACCTGCACAGGAGGAGAAGATGCCACCACGGATGTTTATCCCGAACAGGCATCCAGCGAATTGTATAAAATACGCAATACGGTTATGGAAGTTTGTACCGTTCAGCCCTGAGCAAATTGTGAATTCTTAACTTCGCAGCGTGAACCGACTCCGTATCCTGCTCCGTTATATTCGCTACTACCGGAGCGCTTCTACCAAGCACGATCTTCATTCTCCTTTTGTTTTCCGTCTGATGACCGAAGTGATTGAGAAAGATCACAAAGAAATTTCTTTCCAACCCATCGAACAGTTGAGAAATGAACTGCTGCATTGCAATGATATTATAGAGGTAAATGACCTGGGAGCGGGAAGCACTGCCACCGATAAAAAACAAAGAAGTATACGCGATATTGCTAAAACAGCTTCCAAACAGGCCCGCTATGCACGTTTGCTTTACCGTCTTAGTAAACATTTTAAACCAACTGAAATTCTTGAGCTGGGCACCTCCTTCGGCATCAGCACCCTTTATCTACATGCGGCGCAACCCGAAGCGCATATCACAACCATAGAAGGATGTGCAGCTGTTGCAGCAAAGGCACAACAGCATTTCAAAAAATTGGGAGCATCCAGTATTTCTCTTGTGCAGGCAGGTTTTGATCAGACTCTTCCGGAAGTACTTAGGAATATTTCCAAAGCCGATCTTGTTTTTTTCGACGGCAATCATCGCCTGGCTCCTACCCTGGGTTATTTTCGTCAATGTCTGGAGAAGGCCCACGAAGGTTCCATTTTTATTTTTGATGATATCCATTGGTCGGATGAAATGGAAACAGCCTGGAAAGAAATTCAGCAGCACCCGTCGGTGACAGTAACGGCCGATTTATTTTTTATGGGGCTCGTCTTTTTCAGAAAAGGACAGGAAAAACAGCATTTTATACTCCGCTATTAGTTCGGAACGATTTCTTTATCTTTATTCCAATATTAAACGATATGTCTTCGATTATTCAACTGAGTCAGATTGCCAGAAATTATGTAATCGGCACGGAAACAATTCACGCTTTACGATCCATCTCTCTGGAGATAGGAAAGAATGAATATGTAGCCCTGATGGGTCCATCAGGTTCGGGAAAATCCACCTTGATGAATGTACTCGGATGTCTGGATACTCCCAGCCAGGGTGAATATATTCTGAACGGACATTCTGTCGCAAACATGAGTGATAATGAGCTGGCCCAGATCCGGAACAAAGAGATAGGATTCGTTTTTCAGACTTTTAATCTCCTGCCCCGATCCACCGCACTGGATAATGTTATCCTGCCATTGGTATATGCAGGGGTAAAAAAAGCCGAACGCGAAGCACGTGGAAAGGAGGTTATGGATCAGGTAGGACTGCGTAACCGGATGGATCATAAACCCAATGAACTATCGGGAGGACAACGTCAGCGGGTGGCTATTGCCAGAGCCCTGGTAAATCATCCGGCCATAATCCTTGCCGATGAACCGACGGGTAACCTGGACTCCAAAACATCGGTAGAAATTATGGGGCTTTTTGAAGAGATACACCGCAAGGGAAATACCATTATCCTCGTAACCCACGAAGAAGATATTGCCAAATATGCTCACCGGATTGTAAGGCTTAAAGACGGGCTCATCGAAAGCGATACCCTCAACACCTTAATCATGCACGCATGAAAATTTATACCAAGACAGGCGATAAAGGCCAGACTTCTCTGATAGGTGGAACACGCGTCCCAAAACATCATATCCGTATAGAAGCCTATGGCACGGTAGATGAGCTGAATTCCTGGATAGGTCTTATCCGCGATCAACCTGTAGATGCAAAAGCAAAAGAGTTGCTGATAGAGATTCAGGACCGCCTGTTTACCATTGGTTCATCCCTGGCTTCCGACCCCGATAAATCAAAAATGAAAATCCCTGATTTAAAAGAAGAAGATGTAGTGCTGCTGGAAAAGGAGATGGACAGCCTTAATGAATCGTTGCCTGAAATGCGCTCCTTTGTACTGCCAGGAGGGCATACCACTGTATCGTATTGCCATATTGCCCGTTGTGTTTGCAGGCGTGCTGAACGGGCTGTCCTTCGTCTTTCAGAAAATGAATTTGTGGCCGAATTGGTGGTTAAATATCTGAATCGGCTTTCGGATTATCTCTTTGTACTCTCCCGTGCAGTCAGTAAGGAGCTCAATGCAATCGAAACTCCCTGGAAACCACGCATGTAAATCAATTTTGCTGATTTTTCTTTTTTTTCACAGGAAATTTTCAGGCTATCAATAAATTTCTACTTTTGCACGAATTCCGGACGATAAGTTACTACCGGTTTTTTTGATTCATTTGTAACAAGCGTCCTCTTTTTTCGTTCTAACAGTAAATTGTCTTAATAATATGTACTGGACACTCGAATTGGCCTCTTATCTTGAAGATGCTCCCTGGCCCGCCACCAAAGACGAATTGATTGACTATGCCATTCGTTCAGGAGCCCCTATGGAAGTAATCGAGAACCTTCAGGAAATTGAAGACGAAGGAGAAGCGTATGAATCCATCGAAGAAATATGGCCTGATTACCCTACCAAAGAAGATTTTTTCTTCAATGAAGATGAATACTGATTCATTTTCACTGATCCTATAATCTTACAAGGAGCCACAAAATGGCTCCTTTTTTTGTCTCCTGACTGCACAAACCTGTCAATGCGTCAGCCCCGATCCGGTTTGTACGGTATTTGGTAACAGAGGACTAAAGATCCGTCAGGGAACGTACGGAAGAGGCTTAAAAGTTTCATTTACAGGTGTCAAGCTATTTCATATTCTCCTGTAAATAAAGTACTTTTGTTCTCCTTTTTTTGAATTATAATAGATAAAACCGATCCTTCTATCATGTTAGATTTTCTTACCAAGAGCATTACCAATCTTTTCGGCAATAAATCAGACCGCGACATCAAGGTACTGAACCCCATTGTGGAGGATGTAAACAAGGAATTTGCAGCCCTGAATACATTGACCCATGATCAGTTAAGGGCAAAAACGGCTGAATTCAAAAAACGGATTGCGGAATATATCCAGCAGGAAGAAAAAGAAATTGCCGATCTGAAAGCATTAGCCGAAACACCGGATATTGATATAGAACAAAAAGAACGGGAATACGAGAAGATCGATGTTCTGGAAAAAAAGATCACAGAAAAAACACAGGAAGTACTCAATGAGATCCTGCCCCAGGCTTTTGCCGTTGTAAAAGAAACAGCCCGCCGTTTTAAAGAAAACGAAACCCTCGAAGTAACTGCTTCCGATAACGACCGCCATCTGGCTACTGAAAGAGCACATATTACCATTCAGGGTGATAAAGCATTCTGGAAAAATTCATGGGATGCTGCCGGAACCGAAATTAAATGGGACATGGTACATTACGATGTACAGCTCATAGGCGGTATGGTACTGCATCAGGGTAAAATTGCAGAAATGGCTACGGGTGAAGGAAAAACCCTGGTGGCTACCCTGCCACTTTACCTCAATGCTCTTCCCGGCAAAGGTGTTCACGTAGTAACAGTCAATAACTACCTCGCCAAACGGGATGCCGAATGGAACGGTGCGTTATTTGAATTCCATGGCCTAACTGTAGATTGTATTGATAAACACGAGCCTAACTCCGATGAGCGGAAACAGGCTTATATGGCCGATATCACGTACGGAACCAACAATGAATTTGGTTTCGACTACCTGAGAGACAATATGGCCCGCACTCCGGAAGATCTGGTTCAGCGTCGTCATAACTACGCCATCGTGGATGAAGTCGATTCCGTGCTGATTGATGATGCCCGTACCCCGCTTATCATTTCCGGTCCTACTCCTAAAGGCGGCAATCACCTCTTTAATGAACTGAAACCGAAAGTTGAAAAACTGGTATCGGCTCAGCGTAATTATGTAAACACCATTCTGGCCGACGCCAAAAAATTATTTGCCGATAAAAAAGAAAAGGAAGCTGGTCTTTCTATTCTTCGTTCTCACCGTGGTTTGCCAAAGAACAAAGCGCTTATTAAATTTCTGAGCGAAACAGGTGTTAAAGCCCTGCTTCAGAAAACAGAAAGCTATTACATGCAGGATCAAAGCAAGGAAATGCATAAAGTAGATGCAGAGCTTTTCTTTGTGATTGATGAAAAGAACAATACTATAGAACTGACCGAAAAAGGTATTGAGCTTGTAAGCTCCAATGCAGATGACCATAAGTTTTTTGTCCTCCCCGATATTGGTTCGGAGATTGCAGAGCTGGAACGCAGCACTGCGAGCGATGAAGACAAAGTGAGCCGCAAAGAAGAAGTGCTCCGCGACTATGCCGTAAAAGCAGAACGCATCCACTCCATGAATCAATTGCTGAAATCATATACCCTCTTCGAAAAGGATGTGGAGTATGTGGTGATGGATGGTAAAATTAAAATTGTGGATGAACAAACAGGACGTATCCTGGAAGGCCGGAGATATTCGGATGGATTGCACCAGGCTATTGAAGCCAAGGAAAATGTAAAGATTGAGGATGCTACACAAACATATGCAACCATTACGCTTCAGAACTACTTCCGTATGTACAACAAGCTGGCCGGCATGACCGGTACAGCGGAGACCGAAGCCGGTGAGTTTTGGTCCATTTACAAACTTGATGTAGTGGTGATCCCTACCAACAGGGCCATTTCCCGTAAGGATATGGAAGATCTGGTTTACAAAACAACACGTGAAAAATACAATGCCGTTATCGGTGAAATTGACAAACTGGTAAAAGAAGGACGTCCTGTACTGGTAGGTACTACATCGGTTGAAATTTCCGAGTTACTGAGCCGTATGCTTAAACTGCGCGGCATCAAACACAATGTACTGAACGCTAAATTGCACCAGAAAGAAGCCGACATCGTTGCAGAAGCCGGTAAATCCGGAACGGTGACGATTGCGACGAATATGGCCGGTCGTGGTACCGACATTAAGCTGGGTGCAGGAGTGAAAGAAGCCGGTGGTCTTGCCATCATTGGTACAGAGCGTCACGAATCGAGACGTGTGGATCGTCAGCTTCGCGGTCGTTCCGGACGTCAGGGTGACCCGGGTACATCTCAGTTCTTTGTTTCTCTCGAGGATAATCTGATGCGTTTGTTTGGTTCCGATCGTATTGCCAAGATGATGGACCGTTTCGGAATCGAAGAAGGAGAAGTGATTCAGCACAGCATGATTACCAAATCCATTGAGCGTGCACAACGCAAGGTGGAAGAAAACAACTTTGGAATACGTAAACGTCTCATCGAATACGATGACGTGATGAATGCTCAAAGGGAAGTGATTTACAAAAAACGTCGTCACGCCCTGTTCGGCGAACGTCTCGCCATCGATATCGCCAACACGATTTTTGATGTAAGCGAAAATATCGTTTCCGAATACCATGGTCAAAGTGATTTTGAAGGGTTTAAACTGGAAATGATCCGATCCTTCAGTATGGAACCTACTCTGGAAGAACAAGATTTTCTTAAACTCCCCCCTGCTGATCTCACCGAAAAGGTATATCATCAGGCTTTGGAACATTATCACCGCAAATCGGCGCAAATTGCCGAACGCTCTTTCCCTGTTATCAAAGATGTGTATGAACATCAGCGCGACAATTTTGAAAACATTGTCACCCCGTTCAGTGATGGAATACGTAACCTGCAGGTGCTTGTAAATCTTAAACAGGCCTACGATACAAAAGGTAAAGATCTTGTATTGGGGATGGAAAAAGGAGTGATCCTGGCTCTTATCGACGACGCCTGGAAAGAACACCTGCGTGAGATGGATGATCTGAAACAGAGCGTTCAGAATGCGGTATACGAGCAAAAAGATCCCCTGCTGATTTATAAGTTCGAATCTTTTGAACTGTTCAAACAGATGATGGCCCGAACCAACAAGGATATCGTTTCCTTCCTGGCCAAAGCGAACCTGCCCAATGATCAGGAGAATGCCGTGCAACAGGTAAACGAACCCCAGCATCAACCCAAAGAGAAGCTTCAAACCAGCCGTACCGAATCAACCGGTGCAGCTCAGCAGCCACAACAGGAAAAACAAAAGGTGGAACAGGTAGTTCGTCAGGATCCTAAGATTGGACGTAACGATCCTTGTCCTTGCGGCAGCGGCAAAAAATTTAAAAACTGCCACGGAAAGTAACTGATGAAAAGCGATTCGGTAGCGAATCAGTAATAAAAAAAGCCCTTTTTAAAGGGCTTTTTTTGTGATTTAATATCTCTATCAGGCAACGGTTTTAGGAGCTGCCTTTTCTGCGCCTTCCAGTGTAATTGCTTTGGAACCTTGATTGGTCAATTCCACTTCACAGGCAATGGTCACTTCTTCACTCACCATAAACCCACCTGTTTCTATGGCTGCATTCCAGGTAAGGCCCCAATCACTTCTTTTAATAATTCCACTTACGGTAAAACCTACTTTCTCATTTCCCCACGGATCTTTCGCCATGCCCCCAAACTGAGCACTCAGCTTGACATGTTTAGTAACGCCCTTTATAGTCAGATCGCCCCACAATTCATGATTCCCGTTCGCATCAGCCTTTCCAATCGTATTGGATGAAAAATTAAGTTGTTTATGGTTTTTAACATCAAAAAATTATTCTCCTTTCAGATGTTCATCCCTTTTAGCGTCTCCGGTAGATATAGAACTTGCATCTATACTCAGATCAATCACTGCAGTAGTGAAGTCCTTTTCCGTTGTAACGATATTCGCTTCGAAGGATTTAAAAGACCCTTTTATATGGGCTATCATTAAATGCCTGACCATAAAAGCAATCTCACTGTGGCTTTGGTCGATAGACCAGGTTGTTTCGTTTGTCATAATAGGCGTTGTTATAGTTGTTATTTAATATTATAAAAGTTAAAAGACGAGCTGAAGATTCTTGATACAAAGATGTTTTTAAAAAAACCATTGCTCTTACACAACCCATCAGAAAAGTTACATCTATCACAGATTGAGCGTGCTATTTTATTTAAAACATGAAAATCTGGGAACTATGTAAACTATTAAAAAATAAATGCAAGCGGGCAACCAAGTCTATTCAGCATATTTGTTAGCACATTAACATCAACAAATCCAATCTTATGATCCCTGAAACCCCATTGACACTATCAGCACAGAAAGATGCCTCTTTTCTTAACGACACCAGAATTGCCAACCACCGGCTGGCAGCTCAGTATTTAGAATCAGCTGCTAAGTTCCATACAATGGCAGCCGATTTTTATCAAGCCGGAGATCATGTAAATGGAGCAGAAAGCTCGTTAAAGGCACAAGGATTTATGCACATGGCATTTGAAGAGCAGGCTGCTAACGCTAAATATTACGCATTGCACTGCTAAGCTTCCTTAACCAAATAAAAGCAAGTATGAAATCCGAACAGGAATTCCTATATGCAATCTCTGCCATAACACTGGAGATTAAGACCCAGTTTCCGGATATGTCGCAATATCTTGGGTCACCTCCTCTTCCCGACCACACGAACCCCGCTATAACCATTAGCACCTTACGGGATTATTACGCCTCGCTTGCACAGTTCATGTTATACTACAAACGATACCATCTCCAAAAAACACAGTCTACTAAAAACTGACCTCGCATTCCATCTGCACTTACACCAAAATCATAAAATTGAATACTTTTACATGACCCCGTAACGGTGCATTGGAATGAGCTATTATTTTCCTTCTTTGCTTCCTTCATTGGAATCTACAAAGCAAGTATCTGACGATTTACCCTTCTCCTTTGCCAGTGGAGAACAGGCTATCCGGGTCTTGCTGCGCAGTTATCAATTGCCACCGGGTGCCTGCGTAGCACTCCCTTTATATGTTTGCGATTCGTTAAAACAGGCCGTTCTCCAAGAAGGCTTAACCCCCTATTACCTGGATCTGAAACCAGGTTCTTCATTCTGGTCGGAATATAATCCTGCAACTCTGGAAGCCGCATATGTTAAAGCCGTTATCCTGGTGCATTTATATGGATTCCTGCATCCCGATACGGATGCCATCATGCAATTCTGTCAAACCAACCGGGTTCCTCTTTTACATGATGCTGCTCAGAGCTATGGGATAAACGTGTCTGCACTCACCTATGGAAATGGCACTGTATACTCTTTCGGACCGGGGAAATCCTCCACAGCTGCCTGTGGTGCTATTGCTGAAGGGTTATCATCTTCCTATTACAACAAAGAAGTGAATGCTACATCCGAATCTTTTTCAGTAAAAGAACGTCCTAAACTATTTCTGAAATCACGACTCTATGGATATCGTTTTAGTGTGAAAGATAAACTATTACAACGCTTCCTTCCTGCAGAACATAATCCGGAGCGGATTACTTCCATGACTACCTTTCAACGCCGGGCAGCAAATGCAGTAATGAAACTGATACCGGAGAAAGCCGCCCAGCGCAAAAACAATTATATGTTGCTGGCCAAAGCTGTTGAAAAAAATGTTTCGCTCAAAATATGCTACGACGACGGAAGAGGTCTTTATTTCAAGCTTATTGTCCATTCCAATTGCCAGTCGGATTTATTAAAAAAATATCTGCACCAAAACCAGGTGTCTTATTTCTGTCTTTTTGATTCCCTTGTGATAGAACGGGAACGATTCGGAAACTATCCGGCATTTTTAAAAGAAGCACCTGCAATTCTGGAAATATCCTGCGAAGCTTCGGTTCCTTTAACAGAAATAAAAAGGGTGGCTGAGCTGATCGAGGCCTTCAGGCCTTAAATGCGAATCCAATTCTCAGGTAGAATATAGGGCGGAATAAAATCCGGATCTTCCGCCCACAATGTAGGTGCAATCACTATTTTTTCAGGAAAGATGCTCAAATAAGCACCCCACCATGAAAACGTACTATTAGAAATGATATGATGTTTACATAATGTGATCAACTCCATATCCTCAGCAACTCCTTTCTTTGATTTTTCTGTCCTCACAAAAGTCGCATTCGGCAAAAACTGAAGATTGGAGATAGACCACTCAATGTCCTCCGAGAAAATAAAGAACTCTGGATTATCAAGTCTCCCTGCTAACATAGAAGCCGCCGTTTTATAATAAGAAATATCCAACGTGCCGGTGACCAAATTATGCCTCTTAACATTCTTTCCATCAGGGCCCACCAGGTAATCCTCTCTTCTTACATGAACAGCCACCGGTAATTTCGACTTTAATATCTGCTCTCTGAAAACTGAATTAATTAACCAGGATTCTTTCCTCTCAAAATCACGTGAAATCTCTTCGCCGATTTCTTTAAAATAAAGTTCACTTTGCCATCTGCCTACAATACATGTATTGTCGGATAACTCCAGGTGAGCCTTTACAAAATCGTGTTTATGCTGAATAACTAGGTTTCGGGGACTTATTCTCTTGGAGATACTGTAGAGCAATCGCTGTAGAACATTCCCGGAAGGGTTTCCATTGAAATGAATAATTTCTGCCGACGTGGCAAAATTGGGGATTAGTTTGAAAATATCAAGGTCATATTTTCTGAAAATGACATTTTTTGAATTCGCTTCATCCTCCAGAAATGTCGTATCGATCTTTAAATCCGTGTTATTCCGTTTCGCCAGCATTTTTCCAAATGCATATTGAAACATTTGGTTCCCCAAGCCACCTTGAAGCCGTGTTACAATCATTTTACGAATTTCATTAAATTATCTTCAGCTCTTTCCAATTTCGGAGAAAGCTTATACTAATACTGTATTGCCTTTTTGCTCTTCTCAATTTCTGACAATATCCATTTATAGGTAACTGTCAACCCTTCCTTCAACGGTCTGCTAGGCTTCCAGCCAAGTTTTTGCTCAATTAAATGGTTATCTGAATTCCTTCCTCTCACACCTAATGGGCCCGGGATATTATTAATATACACTTTTTTATTTCCGATTTCCATCACCAATTTAGCCAGATCATTAATACTGATCATTTCATCGGAACCGATATTGACCGGGCCTGCAAAATCGCTTTTCATTAGCCGCTGAACTGCCTCCAGACATTCATCAATAAACAGAAAGGATCGTGTTTGTAATCCATCACCCCATATTTCAATACTTCCCCCCTCTTTTGTTTCTGCTACTTTTCTACAAACCGCTGCAGGAGCTTTTTCCTTTCCACCTTTCCAGGTTCCTTCGGGTCCAAAAATATTATGAAACCTTGCTATACGCACGTCTAATCCATAATTGCGTTGATAAGCCAGGAACAAACGCTCACTGAACAATTTCTCCCATCCATATTCACTGTCAGGTGCAGCAGGGTAAGCGGTGTTTTCAGAACATTTAGGATTTTGAGGGTCTTCCTGATTATATGCTGGATAGATGCAAGCAGATGAAGAATAGAAAAGTTTTTTCACCCCAACTTTGCAAGACTGATTAGCTATATTCAAATTAATGGTTGCGGAGTTATGCATGACATTTGCATCATTCTCGCCCGTAAAAATATAACCCGCCCCTCCCATATCAGCAGCAAGCTGATATACTTCGTCAAAGCCCTGATCCAATACTTTTTCAACAATTCCAGGGTTTGTGAGGTCCCCAACAATGAATTCATCTGCAAGCGAAGAACCGTATTCGTTTTTTTTCAAATCCACGCCTCTTACCCAATGACCTTCCGATTTCAATCTTTTTACTAAATGGCCACCAATAAAGCCTCCTGCTCCGCAAACAAGTATTTTTTTCATAAATTTTGAGGTTAGAAATTATTACCAAAAATAACATAATTTTAATAATCCTGCCTCGTCATTCGAACAAAACGCACACATAAACTGAGCTATAATGGGGAATTATAACCCTCCTTTTTATACAGGACAGAAGAGAAAACAGGCCCTATAACTCTTAAGAAACAAGGAAACTGCCTCCTTTTTTCAGTCGATTACTGTCATTAGAGAAAAGAGCTTAACTTTGGGCTTGGGCAAGCTATTTATGATATTTGAGGCTTGCTACTCAATTGGATTAAAGGATTGGCAAACCTATTGCCCTTCACACTTCGCTTCACAACTATTGGATTTTTCTAGGAAGTATGGTTTTCAATTCAATTGAGTTTTTGATTTTTTTTCCCATCGTATTTTTCCTCTATTGGGGTGTTTTTAAAAAGAAAAATCAGACTCAAAATTTTCTTTTATTAGTTGCCAGTTATCTCTTTTATGGATGGTGGGACTATCGTTTCCTCGGCTTACTTGTGTTTACTACTATTGTAGATTACTTTCTGGCCATTCAAATCCATAAGACTCATGCAAAAAAAAGGAAAAGACTTTTTCTTGCTATCAGCCTTCTGATGAATTTAGGGATCTTATTGTTTTTTAAATATGCCAATTTTTTTATCAGCTCCTGGGTGGATGCATGGTCTTTGCTTCATATCAAGTTTGACTTAGCCACGCTGAAAATAGTTCTTCCAATCGGGGTGTCTTTCTACACTTTTCAGGAATTAAGCTACACCATTGATGTATATTATGGACGGATGAAGCCAGCCCGTAATTTTATTAATTTTTCCAGTTGCATTTCGTTCTTTCCTGTCTTGGTTGCTGGCCCTATTGAACGTGTCAGAAACCTGCTGCCTCAATTTGAAAAACCAAGGGTTTTCTCATCTGATCTGGCAGTAAAAGGTGGTCGTCTAATCCTATGGGGAATGTTTAAGAAAGTGGTGGTTGGGGACAACTGCGCCATTTTCAGCAATTACATATTTGCTAACCCCAATCAAATGCCTTTCTACATTCTTTTTTTAGGCGCTATATACTTCTCTTTCCAGATATATTGCGACTTCAGCGGATATTCCGACATAGCTATCGGGACGGCGCGTTTGCTTGGTTTTGAAATTATGCTCAATTTCAAGAAACCATACTTTTCAAGAAATATAGCGGAGTTCTGGAGAAGATGGCACATTTCACTATCAAGCTGGTTTCGGGATTACATCTATTTTCCTTTAGGGGGCTCAAAAGTAGGTAAGGTAAAAGGCCTCCGTAATATCCTCATTATATTTCTTGTGAGTGGTTTTTGGCATGGTGCCAGCTGGACATTTATTACCTGGGGACTCTTACATGCTATTTATTACATCCCTTCTTTTTTATCAGAACGAAACCGTACCCATTTAGATTCGGTGGCCGAGGGGAAAATGCTCCCCTCCCTTAAAGAATTAGGTCAAATGTTTGGAACATATTTTTTGGTTTGCTTTGCCTGGATATTTTTTAGAGCAGCAACCATGAGGGATGCACTGGAATATGTATCCAGAATGCTTCTCCTACAGACAGTAGATGGCCATTTCGTCTATTTATTCAAAGGCCTCCTTCCTGTAATTGTCTTTCTTCTGATAGAATGGCTAAACAGAACGAATTATCAGGACGGTATATTTGCTCTATATCCCCGCTTTCCAAAACCACTTCTTGCCGGAATTGAAATTGTATTAGGGCTATTGATTCTTGATTTTGCCACAACTCTATCGTATCAACAGTTTATTTATTTCCAATTTTAATGCGCGAATTTCTTGTAAAATTGGGTGTCCGTTTATTGCTGTTTTTGGCAGTGCTTCTGGCGCTGTTTTATATTCCATTACCCCACCATTACTACTCATCCCTTATTGACAACAGCGCTTTCAATAAAGTCCCCTGGGTTCAGAATCAAATCTCAAAACTGAAACCTGATTCAGATGCAATTATTTTCATGGGCCCTTCGGTTTTCGAATCAGGAATTGACGACAGTCTGTTAAGCGCCCTAACAGGTAAACAGGTCATAAATTATGGCATAAGTCAAACCTATTATGACATGGATGAATTGTTTATTGATAAGCTGTTGCTGGTGACTCACCCAAAACGTATAATCTTTTGCTCTTTATACGCAGAGCCTCGTTCAGCACACCCTGTATTTTCTTTAGTTGCCACTCCATCTCAAATATTATCCACATTTACAGAATGCAATTTTTCAGTTTTCGATAATATTTTAAACCGAACAGCCTGGAATTCAAATTATATAACGCAGCATGTTAAACTTCGCACCCTATTAAACACCCCTTTTAACAAACAATATGGACAAAACGCTCAGACCGAGATTGACACCAATAAAATAAAAAACCTACTGAATAATAGCATTCCTGAGTTTACTAAATTTATTGAATTAACAGGCAACGAGAACCTGGTTTTCGAAAATGTAGCCCCCCTTAAGAGATTATATCGATTGGCATACTACTATAAATTAAAATACACGCTCTATAAAAACATCGACTACCAGCTTAGGGCGTTAAAGAGGATTCAAACAAAACTAGCGGCACAAAATATTCAACTTGACATTATCTATTTTTACACGTTAGAGGAGCTTTTCTTAAACAAGTCTCAAGTATTTATAGATCGTTACAAAAAATCTTTTTCAAAATACGATATCGATATCAAAAACCTGCACATCTTGCCTGATACAGCCCTGAAAGATTTCAGAAATTGGTCCGACTGCCTTCATTTGAATAAAAGAGGTGCGACTGAATATAGCAGATTTCTGTACGACAACTTATTGAAGAATGGCGACGGCTCTTCGCCTGGGAGTAAATTACAATAACATTCACGCTCGCTCTACAGAGCGGATCCAGATCACTTACTACATAAGATTTTTTTTTATCACTGCGCGTACATCTTCGCAGTGGAAATACCATGACAGCTGTTACACTGACCCATCGTGATCGATGTTTGCATATAACGCGTTCCGTTCACACCTTTTACTACAGGGTAAACACCGTTCGAAAAATCGATATTTTCCGTGGTATAAAAATTCCCTGCGGCATCTCCATTCAGGATGTGTTTAAGAATACCCTGTCCGTTCCGTCTGGAATAAAGATAGACGGTTACATTGGCATATGGATTGCCGCCAAGACTGTCATTGGCACTGCCGCCAGCGGTAAACCAGCCATCTCCAGGGCCACCATCTTTATGACAATTCATGCAATTTTCCCCATGATGATGGCTATGCCCTCCGTTGGAACTGATTTTTACATCGTTCTGATTCTTTTTTGTGCAAGATTGAATCACCATAAAAAGAACCAGAAGAGAGCACCCGGCTAATACCCATTTTGATTTAACCATAACACGCATCGTTATCTTTTTGGTTTAGAAGATTAACCATGATTATAAATTTACTGCCATTTCGTACCGTAAACTATGACATACGTCATATTGCCTGACGCCCTCTCAATTGCTTTTTTTTAAAATACTTCCTACTTGTTCTGTGCACTGACCAATATCCGGAGCCTATCTCGATATCGTTTCCCTTCCAAATATTTACTAAATTTAAACCTGCAATATGCAAGGTATTCAGATTATCTTTTTCCAATTAAAACGCATAAGCAAGCCACTTCCTCTTGTTGATATACAGGAGAAACAAGGATTTTGTTTTTGATTTCCTACTGATCATGAAAATTTTAATGTATAGCGAAAATTTTGGCGGTCCTACAACCACCTTCATTCAAAATGATCTGACTGATCTCGCCAAAAAACATACCGTCAAATATCTCTGTTCAGCAATAGACCCCACTGGAACATTTAAGTATAAGGATGTGGATGTGGTGGCTTATTCAAAAAGCAGGATAACAAGGAAGATACGCTGGATACTAGAGAGAAACGGATGGTATTTAACTAACAGGGACAGGGATTTTGCAAATGGAGTCAATAAAATCATAGCCGAGTTCAAACCCGATGTGATCCAATGTAATTTTGGGATTGAGGCTTTAAGACTTACCGATAACCTGAATAACGCTAATCGCAGAATTCCCCTCGTGATCAATTTCCTGGGCTATGACGCCTCCGAGCAGCTTACCAGACGTTCCTATGTACGCAAACTGATAGCGCTTACCAAACAGCCCTCTGTCTTCGCTACCTGTAACACTGTATTTCTAAGAAAAAATCTGGAGGCCAAAAACGTTTTCTTCCGCCACAATAAGATTATCCATACGGGAGTAAATCTTGTTTTTTTTGATCGTAAAGGGGTTTACCCGGATCATAAGGAATTTATTTTTCTTCAGATTGCTTCGTTCTCGTATCGCAAAGGACAGGAAATTGCGATCCGTGCTTTTAAACTCTTTCTTGATTCCGTTGCCGATCCGGAGCGGTTTAAACTGATTTTTGCCGGGGGCGATGATGACAATACCTGTGCGGAGATGAGAAAACTACCATCCTTATTAGCGATCCAGGACCACGTCGAATTTCGCGATTGGCTTACACCCACAGAATCTAAGGAATTGATGATCCAGGCTAATTGCTTTGTACAACACAGCCGTACCATTCACGGGAGAACGGAAGGTATCCCAACCGCTGTTTCGGAAGCCATGGCAATGGAGCTTCCTGTCTTGTCTACACTCCATGCCGGCATTCCCGAATTGGTAGAGGACGGAGTGAATGGTTTCCTGGTGGCAGAAAATGACATTGATGCCCTTGCTAAAAGAATGAAGGATATTCAATCCTTCGGTTACCTTAAAAAAAACAGGGAGAAAATAGAGAATGAATTTAATCTGGGCAAAAGAACCGAGGTGTTTGAACAATACTACAACGAAATCCTTTCGGGTGCATTGGCTTAATTTTATTTAAACCTACCCGGCCCATCCTTCCCTATCGAGGCTTCTGTAATTTATCGCTTCTGCCAAATGATTGGAGAATATCCTTTCCGAAGCATCCAGATCGGCAATGGTTCTCGCAACTTTCAGAATCCGGTCGTAGGCCCTGGCCGAAAGCCCTAGTTTTTCCATGGCATTCCGGATCAGTTGTACCCCTGCATCATCCAGACGGCAAATGGAAGGCAACTGGCGACTGCTCATTTGCGCATTACAGTGTATCCGTTCCTGCTCTGCATATCTTGATTGCTGAATTTTTCTTGCTTCCATCACTCTTTCCCTTACCGTTTCACTGGATTCGGATTGCGACTTTTCAGAGAGTTCCCTGAACGGAACCGGTGTTACCTCCACATGGATATCGATCCGGTCGAGAAGTGGGCCTGAAATACGATTCAGATATTTCTGTACTACACCGGGGCCGCACATACATGTTTTTTCAGGGTGATTGTAATATCCGCAAGGGCATGGATTCATAGAGGCTACCAGCATAAAACTGGCCGGATATTCAACAGAGAGCTTGGCTCTGGAAATAGTAATGACCCGGTCTTCCAAAGGCTGACGCATCACTTCCAGGACGGTTCGTTTAAACTCGGGCAATTCATCCAGAAACAAAACTCCGTTATGAGCCAATGAAATTTCACCGGGTTGTGGAATGCTGCCACCACCAACCAATGCTACATCGGTATTTCTATCAAATGCGGTGGGCTCTAACTAACTGGCTATATGGACATTAGTACCCGACAATAAAGTTTCGGGGATAGGATGTAAAATGTATAACCGCACCTTTTAGTTTGAGCTCAATGCCATTCCGCTTTCGTGTTTCTTAAAAATATCAAATGTAATGAGTGATAGCTGATAAAGCCCTTCGATAATTTCAAGAGCCTGGTCCTCACTTATTCCAGCTTTGCCATCAATTTGCCTAATTTCATCTACCGTAAGTTTTCTTTGTTTTTCGTCCATTGTGCTAACTTTTACTTCCGCTTGGCTTTGCTTCAAAAGTGCCCAGAAATTCATTTAAAATACCTTCCTATCAAAGCTTTCCTAAACTAAAGTTCAATACCTCAAACGAAGATTTGCAAGAAAATATTTCTTCCAACTTACAAAACGTAGCATCATCGCCATCACAGGAATTCCATACCTCAAGAATATGAGGGTAGGAAATAATCCACATTGATGCTATCATAGCTATAGTTTTGTCCATTGCCTCACTAATCCTTTGGAATTCAGCTTTGTTAAAAGAACCCAGATTGCCATTCATGTTCATAAAATTTGTGCCCTTCCTGTCTTCAGGTGAATATGCTCGGCTGTGAGTAAAACTGCATAGGAATTTAAAATGATCGTATGCCTCTTCTATTGGGTTATATCCATTGGCAATCTCAAAATCAAACACATTTTTACTTGCCTTAATTTTGGACTTGGTTGTTCCCCAACTTGGGGTTCCTTTCACTCCACTATCCCAGTTTACGAATTCCTGGTTGTACCCTGCTCCTGGATCATCATTTTCACGCATTTGAAAATACAAAGAAACTGCTCCCATTTCCAAAGCCCCCCGTAAGCACGAGGCAGATGTTTTATAGAACCCGCTAGATAAATTCCAGAGGGCTGAACATAATTCACCTGCCACATCGGAGAATGTCCAAT
>Ga0210406_10000626_pt1 | contig 47772 bp, 54 predicted proteins | sample IncBWC30MmetaG_FD_155454 | JGI IMG/M metagenome (GOLD analysis project Ga0210406, IMG submission 155454) | Forest soil microbial communities from Barre Woods Harvard Forest LTER site, Petersham, Massachusetts, United States - Inc-BW-C-30-M | ecosystem: Environmental > Terrestrial > Soil >...
CGTCGGCGCCACCTGCACCGAGCATCAAGCGGTCAAGGTCCGCTTTCACTGGGTCTGCCCGGCCGTCGAAAATGTCGGCTCCAACATCTGCCTGGAGACGGATTTCGACGTCAACCTGTCGATCGACGGCAAGCTCGCCTTTCCCGCCGACGGGGCGGTTCCAGGTACTTACTGGGTTAATGCGCCCCGCGTCCCGGCACCGCCATGCCCACGCGGCTATCTGATCGGATGGGTGGTCAACACCGCCGATCAACCGATCAAGTTCGACGGGCTGATCGGCAACGCAGTCATCCGTAATCCCAATCTGGTCGCAGGCCCAGATACGGGCTCGAGCACCGGGCTCTCGGCCTATTCGGCGCTGCAGATCCAGGCGGATCCCGCCCTTGCCAGTGGCGCGGCCATCGGCACCGTCCCGCTCAATCCCCTCACGGGCCAAGGGCAGCTCTTCTTTGATGGTGCTCCCGGCCATTACACGATGATCACCGGGAGTTTCGCCGGTGATGTCAGGTTTGACAAGACGACGACGGGCGTTCCGGCTCCCAACCTGCTCAGCACGACGTTCATCACCTTCATGACGCTGGATGTGCTGTCGAACCTGCCGAACAACCCGACCTTTGTTCCGCTGCAATTCTGGAACGAAAGCCTGGCCACGGTTTCGGCGACCAACCCACTTTTTGAGGCGCTGACGTCGACCAGCTGGGAGTTCGTGTGTTGGGACCAAGTCCAACTTACGGGCCCTGTCGGCATCAATGTAAACCTGACGCAGGCCTTCCAGGGCACGCGCAAGGGGATCGTCAGAGCCGGCCCGGCGGTAAAACTCGAGAACGGCGCCCCCAACGACAACATTGGGCCCGTGACCCTGCTCGGGTTGATCGAGACGACCGAAGGCACCGCCGCCAACGTGTTCCTGGAGCGGAAGTATAATTTCAACGTGAATGTTACCGGCGCCCCGATTCCAACAACCTTCGTGCCGTTCCCGTTCAGCGCGCCCTGACGCGAGCGGCCCGGCAATCACGGGGCGGCGCTCGCGCCGCCCCTTTTTTGTCCCTTCAGGGCGGTTCCAGGCGCGATGAGTGCGACCTCCTGAGGCTCTAGGCAAAAACCGCGCCCCAAAAACCACGACGCCGATAGTCACGCCCGGGAAACTTGGGCGTCAGGGAGGCAATGCGGTTTCTCCGTCGTTGGAGGATCGGATGGGCAGGAAGACTGCCATGCCGTGGGACGGCTCTTTTGCGTTGTGGTGGGGAGGGGGGAGGTGGCGGCGTGATCGATCGCACCCCTGCTGGTCCGGCGGCGAGCCCACTTCCGCGTTTTGGCCGCCAATCTGGGTGCTGCTGCTCTCGCTCGGGCTGTGGGCGCTGATCTGGGGCGGAGTCTCGTTGCTGGGAGCGTACGGGCTGCGGTAACCCCGGGGGAAGCGGTTGGCACTCCGTGTCATCCAAGCCTGTGGCCGAACCGCTCAATTTCATCTACGTCCTCTCACTCGCGTGTAGGTAAAGATGGCACTCTGACGATGCCGGCATGCGTTACGTTAGCAAAGTCAAGGGCTGACTTTGTTCGTCGAAGCCGTCGAAAGCTAGGCCTTCGCGGTTATCCAGTGGTCTCGTAGCCAAGTTCACGCAATAGCCCTCCCGCGATGGACTCGTATTGTCGCTGAGTCGGCTCGGACATTTCGGTATACCAGCGCCTGATGCGGCCGGGGTCGGGCGGCTGCTTGGTGCGTTCATGAATCTCTAGGAACGGTTCGATGTCGCCTGGCATGCTGCCTACAGGACCGAACGGCTGCTTGTACTCGGCCAAGCGAGCGGACGCGAATTTGTGGTAATCCAACATGCCTGGATGGTATGGTAATTCAAGATAGCGGCAGATCGTGCGCAGCGTAGCCTCCGGGTCTGCGACCAGCATCTCGTACTTTATCTCCAAATAATTCGGAAGCCCCGCGGCCTGAGCTCGCGCTGAACTCACTTGGTCGACCCAGAAACGTGCTTGCGCTTCGATGTTGTCGCCGGGGCCGAACCACAGACCTCGGTAGGAGAGCGCGACGTCGCGGCCGTCGCGAATGACATGAATAAAGTGAGCTTCCGGCAGCAGCCGCCGGATGCCACCCATGAAGCTTCGATAAGGGGACGTCTTATCGCCCCACCGCTCTTTTCCAAACCGGCGCGCATAAAGTCGATAGAAGACGCGGATCGCTTCGGGCGCTGAGAACGGTTGCAGTTGGTCCAGCTCCCTCTGCAGAGCAGACTTGTCAACCGCTAAGTTCGGCCACGTCTGCGCTTCGGTCACGGTGCGAAAGAAGCGGTCTCTGGTCAATTCATTGGTGTCGAGGGCCACGAAATCTGCGAGAAAATGCGTCTCGCCGGGAATCGCGAGCTCGGGATGCGCATCGAGCATGAGCCGAAGCAGCGTCGTTCCCGATCGCCCGACCCCGACGATGAAAGGCGCCGGTGCATGGGTTGAAGCGAGGTCTACCATATCACGCCGATCTGCGATTCAGTGTCGACAGTGCCGTCTTTACGCGTTCGGCGAGCACGAAATGCCCACACCTTAAAACCTCATTCGCCGCTATCCTTCGACTCACGGGATCGCAAGTGCTCCCACCAACCCTCGAAAGGGTAATACGTATCCGGAAAACGGGCATGCTCGCGGACGTCGACGGCTTTCTTCGCAAACGCGCGCCAATCATCCTTGAGTTGCATCTCCGACCAGCTGTATTTGTGGCCCCACCCGTTCGCAACATCCTTCGTCCGAAGACCGGCCCGCAATTGCTGATGTCTGGCGAGCGTCCGTGCGAAGTCAAGATACTTATAATGGAGTAACAGCAATTCATCGCGCGGCGGCAGGCGCACATTTCCTGCGGGTGTGGCGACGTGCCGACCGGGCCCGTAATTGATTTCCTCAATCGCGGTCGGATCAAACAGGCTTACTTTGCACATCTGCTTCCAAGGTGCGCCTAGGGTCCGGGTTCCGCAGAGCATCTCGCTGGGAGAGGGGAAATCCTCCGATATCATCTGGTAACCGAGCGCAGGAACAAATGTCGTCCCTTGTGCTTTGTATTCGATCAAAAGTGTAAGTAAGTCAGAGTGGTATAGATGTTCATCAATATCCGTTAGTATTACCCAGTCTGCCACTCCGCGGCTCTCTTTCCAACAATGGTTGGAGACTGCCTGTTCGGAGAGGGTAAAGGAGTCCGCATCTTCTCGGACAAATTCGCGAACTTCAACATTTTGGCGGCTTTGCATTATTGCAAGCGATTCATCGGTGGAACCATCGTCAAAAATATAATAACGACTGACGAAACGATCGTAATGTCGAAAAAAAAATGGCAGCATGTCGGCATCATTCCAGGATAATGCGTAGAGATGTATTTTCATGGGACCGAAATTAACATTTTATTGCAAATGTAGTCTCTAGAACTAAACGAACGTTCTCATAGTAGTCATAGGGCGCAGTAATTTTCCCCTGGACTAGACGTCGCAGCCCATCGTGTTCCGGTACCCGATTTTCCGGTCTCGAGTTGTGCGAGGCGATGGCTCCACCCGTTTTCAAAACCGCGCCCAGGTGTCGTAGGATTCGCGAGCACTTGCGCGAGACTCCTCCCCGTCGACAGTTGGCAAGTCGATAGGGGCCGCCCAGTTTTCGTCCCACTTCGGCCGCGCGTCCTTGATGGATCTGCAACCAAGGATCGACACGGGCGTTCCGGCTCTTCCTTTCGAACAGGCAGCGTATCGGGCCCACCCCCGGACTCGGCCAAGATCCGTTGATAATAGGGGATGGAAAACAAGTCGCCGGGGCAATCGAACGGATCAACGCAATGCACGACACCGGAGCCTCGCAGCCGACGCGGCCCCGCCAGCAATATCGTGCTGGCACCAAGAAAACAGCCGATCTCGACAATATTCGATCCCGCGGGAAGCAAAAAACTGATCCGCGCGAGCTCTCGGGGCTCCTCTCCCCAGGTCCAGCCGCGTATGCCCGCGGAAAGTTGGATAAAATCGTCGAGCCGAGAACTATGGAACACCGCATCGCCCTTTCCGGTCAACGCCAATAGCCGCTGTAGGTCTTGATCCAACGCCAAGCGGTTTGCCTTCCGTACACCTCCCGGTCAAGAGGGGATCGCGACAGAAAGGCACATAGCGCGGCCAGGCCGGGATGCCGAGGCGGTCGCACGTTGACCCCTTAAGTCGCAATAGCTTATCCTCAAACACGGTTCCGTTGGGACGTCGGAAAGTTCGGGAAACTGACATGCCTTCGTTCGCTGGGCGGCGATTTCCTCCGCCATCGCACGTACCCTGCTAGGCTTAGGCCTCACATCCGGGTTATAATGTCTAGCGAAATCCCGCACCCGCACGATATTTCCTCTGAGAACCTCGAATTTGCTTTGGGTACCGCCAGCCGCCCCGATCTCTTACGTGAATTGGTTGAGCTCTCAAGGCGGTCTTTTGGCTTCTTTACGAACGGCTTTCATTATACGATCAACTATCCATGGGCTGCTTCGCACCTCGAGCATCTGAAAGAGGGATCAAAAGCCCTTGAAATCGGCGCGGGGCTGAACCCGTTGCCGCTGTTCTTGGCAGAGCGGAGCGTGCTTGTCGATTGTCTGGATGGCTCGTCGATCATTCGAACGCCTCCCCCTGCCGATGATTGGAACGAGTGGGGGTATTTCGATTACTCTCTACTGCATTCAAAGTTGGAGTCATACCACTGCGACGTAGGAAAATTCACACCATCGTCCGCCTTCGACGTGATCTATTCCATTTGTGTCATCGCTCATATGTCAAGAGCGACCCGCGAAGATACATTCCGGCGCTGCCGCAAATGGTTAAAGCCGAGTGGCACACTGCTGCTCGCCATCGATCTCATCCCAGCCACCGACTTTCTATGGAATCGGGGCGGGGGTTCGCTCGAGCCGCCGCCCGATCATGGGACGATCGATGATGTAAAGAGCAAGCTTTCCGGGCTCGATTTCGCTATCACAGAGCAAACCATCATCCGAAATGTGTCGAGACATAACCGCACCGATCTGTTGTTTATCGCGTGCAAGCTTCCGCCCGACTAAGTGGTACCTACCAAACAGATGACTCCTTTCGCCCTTTTCCCCATCGGGCCGTGCTCGGTGCCGCTTTTGCGAAATACGAGCAGGTGAGTGGGTGCCGAGCGTTAGAAGCGTACCACTAGCGCGCTCCTAGAATAACCCTATCCTTTTTGAAAGGGAACGGTAATGATGTTTTCTTATTGGGACAGAGCCGACGTCGATCCCATCAATGAATTTATACTGGATTGGCGTGCCCATTTCCCGCATTTCCGGGTTTTGGGAGATGCCGAAGTGGAGCCGATGATCGCGCAGCATTTTCCGGAATATCAGGACATGTTCGGACGGATACAAATACCCACGTGTAAAAGCGATCTGGCGCTGCTTCTCGCATTATACATGTTTGGTGGCCTGTACGTGGACTGTCATTGCGGCATCACAGATCCAGAAAAGATAAAGAATTTCTTGGAAAGACTGGATGAATATGAATTGATACTCTATGATAGAGATAATAGCTCTCGGCCAGACTTGCACGGCAGGTTATATCCGTTAAACAGTGTCCTGTTCGCACGTCCAAATTCGAAAATCATACTGGACTGCGCGACCCGAGCGTTTCGCAACTGCGGAGCGGAATGGGAGGCAGAGAAGAAGAATGGCTTCATTGAATACAATATATGGTTCATGAGCGGTCCGGGGATCCTTCACGACAGACTATTGAGTCCTTCGCGTGCCGAATTGCAGGAGGATTGCGCCGGCAAGGTCTTGTTTATCCCCGAGGGCGACAGCGGCGCGCCGATTCGGCGGTACATGCATAATTCATATCGGGTGCCGGGCATGCATTGGAGCGAGAGGCAGTTGCGGGAACCGCTATTCCGCTTATGATGGATCGGCAAGGACCACATGACGTCTCCCAGTATCTTGATTTTGATACGGGCTCGACGGGACGCACTGCATCGGTCCTGGAGCCATCTGTGCAGCCAAATTGCAGACGTCGCCGTCAGTACATATGACGATACAGATTGGTCTGGTCCACAGATGTAAATTATCTACACCACGTGCCGGGGGGAAAATTCAGCGATATCAAGAAGTTCTTCGAAGAATATCCTAATCTGATTGAGATCCGCGACTACGTATGGACCTTTGAAGACGATGTATATTGCCTTATTCGTCGCTAGTAAAAGCGCGGAGCCTTTTAGAAAAATACTGCTTTAAACTAGCTGCACCGAGTTTGTCATTTGAAAGCTTCTTTGGTTGGCCTATCGCTGTTCAGAATGAGCGTATGCTGTTCCGTGGTACCGACTTCGTCGAGATTATGGCTCCAATTATGTCACGCGATTTCTGCGACTTGCCTCGCCGCACTTCGATGAGAACTTCTCCTCATGGGGCTATGAGTGGCTCTGGCGCAAACTGCTGAACGACGGTCGGGCCTTTGCTGCCATTCTCGACGCCGCGCCCATCGTTCACGCGCGTCCCATGGGGCAGGGTTCCCTATATAAAATCATTCCCGCGAAGCTGCAAACAAAGACCTGACTGACTTAATCGACAAATTTGGACTGAATCGCGATGAGCCTTTTAGGTCGTTGTTCGGGCTACCGATCGATGAACCGCCACGCTTGCTAACCGGTGACGATCTCCTACACGAAATGCTGGGCGGCTATCACCGGCTACTGGACTACAATTTTGGGAATTTCACTCGATGCATTGACATGCTTCTGAAAAGCAACCGTCCGGTTGCCAGGATTGACGAGCTGCGTTGCCTGGACGGATTCGGCAGGATCGAAGGTGGATCGAGCATATGAGGGACGACCCTCCTCGTTCCTCCCAGGAACCTTGAGCTGAATATGCGCCATCTTGGCGCCATGATCGGCGCGCATACTGCGCAGCAAATCCGGTAGGCCGCCCAGGGTTGGAGGCAGGCACAAACAGGCCTCCCTGCTGCCTCCCTCAGAGCGCGTTTTTGCCTCCCTGCTGGATAACCGGGGATTGGATTGTCAAGGACTTGATATGCAACGCTTATTGACGTTATTCGAAACGTTTTTCCGGGCGAATTCGATTTTCTCCCTGATGCAGGGAGGGAGGATATAGAACCCCGAGCGAGGAAGCGGCGTTGACCGGCGGACGATCGGTGCTTAAACACTGCGACAAATTTTCACTATCCCGGCGGCAAACCAAATGAGTCCTCGTTCGGGAAACTGACATGCCTTCGTTTCGCTGGGCGGCGATCGATGGCGGCGGCGATGTCGTTCGCGGCGTGATGGAGGCGCCCGATCGCACCTTTGTGGTCGAACGGCTGCAGCGCCAAGGGCAGATCGTGCTGCGCGCCGATCCGGCCGATCGCCGCCGGGGCCTCGGCGAACTGCTCCAGTTCGAGTTCGGCGGTGCCCGCGGTATTAACAAAGCGGCCCTTGGCGAGGTCACCACCGAACTCGCCATCATGCTGGCGGCAGGGCAGGATCTCGACCGCGCTCTGCGCTTTGTCGCCGACAACACGCACAGCGCCCGCGCCCGCGCCGTCCTCGCCAACGTTCGCGACAAAGTGCGTAGCGGCAGCGCGCTCGCGGCGGCATTGGCAAGCGAGCCGCGCAGCTTTTCCAAGCTCTATGTTGGCCTCGTCCGCGCCGGCGAAGCGGGCGCGACTTTGCCCGAAACGCTTGACCGCCTGGCCACCTTGCTCGAGCGTGAACGCAGCCTCTCCGCCAACCTGCGGTCGGCCCTGATCTATCCGGCCTTGCTGGTCGTCGCGGCGATCGGCTCGATCGTGCTGTTGCTCGAATACGTGCTGCCGCAGTTCACGCCGATTTTCGAGCAGGCCGGTGCTCAGCTCCCCGCTTCGACGCGCGCGCTGATGGTGCTCGGCACGGCCGTCGGTGCCGCCGGGCCGTGGTTTCTCGCCGGCACTTTGGCGGCCGCCTTGGTCGCGCGTCAGCTGCTCACGCGGCCCGCCAACCGGCTCAAGCTCGATCGCTTGCTGCTGCGCTTGCCGGTCGTCGGCGGTCTGCTCCGCGAGGCCCTCGCCGCCCGGCTGACGCGCACGCTTGGCAGCCTGCTGCAGAATGGGGTGCCGCTGATCGCCGCGCTCGGAATTGCCAAAGACGCGATCGGTAATCTTGCGGCCGCCGCGGCGGTCGAAGCCGCCGCGCTCGGGGCGAAGGGCGGCGGAGGATTGGCGCGGCCGCTAGCAGCGGCCGGTGTGTTTCCGGCGCGGACGGTCCATCTCCTGCAGCTCGGTGAGGAAGCCGCGCAGCTTTCGGCGATGGCGCTTAAGGCCGCCGACATCCACGACGAGCAGGCGCGGCTGATGGTACAGCGGCTCGTTGCGCTCGCCGTGCCGCTGATCACGATCGTGATGGGCCTTTCCGTCGCCGGCATTGTCAGCGCGTTGCTGACGGCAATGCTGAGCCTCAATGATCTCGCGGTGTGAGCCTGCGCTACGGCTGCCGCGGGCCTGGACCGAACGAGGCGCCGATCGTTCCAGCGGCTTCACCCTGATCGAGCTCCTCGTAGTGCTCGCCATACTCGGTTTGGCTTTGGCGTTGATCTCGGGCTACAAACCACCGTGGAGCCGCGGGTTGGGTCTCGATGCGACCGCCGCCGAACTCGCCGCGGGTTTGCGCCTGGCGCGGTCCGAGGCGATTGTCGGCAACCGCCCGATCATCTTCGACCTCGATCTGATCGGCCACCGCTATAGGATCGGCGCGGCGCCGCCGCGGCGCCTGCCAGCCGATCTGTCGATCGAGCTTTTGACGATCTCCGGCGAAGTACGCAGTGCCGGGGAAGGCGACATTCGCTTCAACCCCGACGGCAGCTCAACGGGAGGTAGAATCTCGCTGATTGATGGACAACGCCGCATCGGCGTCGGCGTCGACTGGCTGACCGGACGGGTAAGCATCGCCAATGGTCGCTGAACGCCCTTCTCAGGACAGCGGGTTCACCTTGCTCGAGGTCGTCGTAGCACTTGCCATCGCTGCACTCGCCATCGTCGGGCTTTTTCAGGCGGCCAGCGGAGGATTGTTGGCTGTCAACACCGCGGGGCGGGTCGAGGAAGCCGTCCAACGTGCGCAGTCCCATCTTGCCGCGGTTGGGCGGAGCGCCGCTCTGATCCAGGGGGAATTCACCGATGATGATGGCGGGGGTTATCACTGGCGGCTGCGCGCCCGGCCGGTGGCAAGCCGCCAAGTGGCGGCCGCGGACGGGAATCCTGCCGTGCCGGCGTCGGCGACCCTATTCGATGTCGAGGTCGCCATTTCGTGGCCCGGGCCTAGGGGTGAACGATCGGTGGTGTTGAAGACGATGCGGCTCAGCGCCACGACGCGCGGCGAGTGACGCCGTGACGCTGATGCCCAGCACGACCGGGCGGCAGAGCGGCTTCACCCTGCTCGAGATACTCGTCGCCCTGGTTGTGCTCGGGTTTCTGATGGTCGGGCTCACCCAAGGCGTGCGAGCCGGTCTTACAATGTGGGGCGCACAGACGCGCAGAGTTGGCGAAACTGCGGATCTCGATGCCGGCGCTCGCGTCTTGCGCCGGCTCCTGAGCGGGATTTCGCTGCCGTCGGCGGGCGGCTTTCTCGTTGCCTCCAGCACGGAGAAGTTCGAGGCCCTCCCCGACAGTCTAACGTTTGTTGGTAATCTCCCGACCGGGTTTGGCACAACCCGTCGCGCCGATATCACGCTCGAGCTTCACGAGGGACGGCTCGTGCTGCGCTGGACGCCGCGTCGCCACGAGCTATCCATCGCGCCGCCGCCAGAGCCCATTGAGACCGAACTGATTCGCGGGGTAGAGCGCTTTGATCTTGCTTATTGGGGCTCGCCGTCACCAGGTGAGCCGGCGGGCTGGCAGTCGCGCTGGGACCGCCGCGACATCCCCGAACTCATTCGCGTTCGCCTCGGCTTCGCAACGGGCGACCGACGCCGATGGCCCGACCTGATTGCCGCGCCCCAGCACTGAACCGCGGGCCCGATTCGCATCTGCAAATTTTAGCATCAAGGAAATCGCGGTTTGCTTTCTCGGATTAGAGGAGCATATGCATCATAAACTCGAATTGCGTGTAATACGGCAGATCGCCACTATAATTTTGCCGCCTATCCGAGCCTCTGCGGCGACGATCGGCTTGATATCGCCTCTCTACAGCTGGTCCATCTTCCCAGCTCGTGCGTCCCTCTGTAGCATTAGTGATGGCGTTCAGGCGGGTTTGGGTTGACTTCATTTTGGATTGTGATGCGTGAGTTCTTTGTCTGGTGGTTCGGACAGCTTGGCGAACTACTGCCACAGGGATTGCGCCGGTCTGCGCTGACGGCCGCCGACGCGATGGTGATCAGCCCGATCGGACAGCTGGGCCGCGGCATCGATGCGGTCGCGGTTGGTGTTCGCCGAAACGGGAAGGAAACGCCGCTTGGCCGCTTCGGGCTGACCGCGACCAATTTGGCGGAGTTGCCTCGCGCAACCGGAAGGGCGACGGTCCTGCGCCTCGGCGAGGAGGACGTGCTCGGCAAGAGCGTGAGCTTGCCGCTGGCCGCCGAGCGCGAGCTCGACCAGGTCCTTGCTTTCGAGATGGACCGTGAGACCCCGTTCAAGGCTGAAGAACTCTACTGGAATCATCGGATCGAGGGAACCGACCGGAAAAACGGACGATTGTCGGTCCGCCTCTTCCTCGTACCGAAAGCCAACCTCGCGCCATTGCTCACGGCTCTGAGCGAGGCAGGGATCCGTCCTCGACGAGCCGAAATTGCCGATGGTCCCGACGCCGGCACTTATCTGCCCCTAGAGGATGGCGGACCGCGGCATCACTCCTCCAGCCGACTCATGTGGTTAGCGGCCGCGTGCTGCGTCGCCCTCGGCCTGGCGGCTGTCGTGATACCCTTTGTGCGTCAAGAGGCTGCTCTTGCTTCTATCGAGCAACAGATCGCCGCGGGTCGCGCTGCAGCAGCCGAGGCCGACAGCCTGCGCCATGAAATCGATCGATTGGCGGGGAGCGCCAACTTTATTGAAAGCGAGGGTGACAAGTCCGGGCGCCCGCTGGCGGTCTTGGCGGCTGCGACCCGTATCTTACCGGACGATACCTACCTGACCGAGATGGAGCTGCGGCAACGGAAAGTGATCCTCAGTGGTCGGTCCGCGGCGGCTGCGCGATTGATTGGACCGCTCGCCGCAGATGGTACTTTCCGAAACCCCGGGTTCGCCGCACCGGTGACGCGGCTCGAGGCTCTTGGCTCGGAGCTGTTTACGATCAACGCGGAGGTCGCGCCATAGTCTCGCTCGTAACCCTGCCGACCGGCCGCCGCGGCCGGCTTTGGGCACTGATTTTGCTGCTGGTAGCGCTGGCGGGCGTGTATTTCCTGGTAGTGACGCCGCTCGTGGACTTGTATGCGGTGCGTCAAGCTGTCCTTGAGAACCGCCGCGTGCTGCTCCCTCGCCTGCAAGTTGCCGCCGAGGAATTACCCGGATTGCGCATGAAGGTGTCCGAATTGCGCGCTACGGTAGGCACGCGCAAGGTCACTCTGGATGGTTCCAGCGATGCCGTTGCCGCGGCTAATCTGCAAAGCCGCATCGAGGAGCTTGCCGCTTCCGTGGGTGCTATGATCAACAGCACCGAGAGCCTTCCGGCGGAGATGCGCGGAGGTTACCGCCGCATTGGCCTGCGCTACGTCCTAAACGGTCCGTACGAGACCCTGGTGAAGCTGCTTGCCAGACTTGAGGCGGCGACGCCGCCTCTCGTGGTCGACAATCTCCATATTCATGGCGTGCTGAGGCAGCGAAGGGCGGGCACAGCTGCGACCACGGCGCTTGATGCCGGACTCGACGTCTACGGCTACCGCGCTAACGAAAACCCGGTCGCCGCCAAGCCATGATCAGCCGCCTCGCGGTTTACTTGCTGCTTGCCGGATGCCTGGTCTTCGGCGGAATCGTCTTTATCGAACTTCAACCCGATGCCACCGACGAGCCTGCGCCGAGCGAGGTTTCAAGGCGGCCCAATATGCCCTCCGCCGTCCACCGTCCACAGAGCGCGCGCCTAGAGGAGCTCCTTGCGACGGTTCTTGGCCGACCACTATTCAGCAGCTCCCGACGTCCGCCACAGACAGCTGCCAACGATGGCGGAGGCACCTCCGATCTCGCCGACACGCGCCTGACCGGGATTGTCACGGAGCCTGGGCGCAGTATTGCAATCTTCGCCGTGAATGGCGCCAAGCCGTTGAAATTGACCGAGGGCGAAGCCGTGAGCGGCTGGCGCATCGAGAGCATCACACCGCGCGAGGTTGCGTTGAGCGGTCCGGGCGGAGCCAAGACCCTGGCACCCAAAAACGATCCGAGCCTCGCCGCATCCCCGTCCGGCCTGGCTCCGGGCGCGCCCGCTGCGGTACGCCCACCCGTTGCGCCGTCTCCTGCCGCGGCTCCGCCGGCGAGACCGGATGTTCCGCCCGCTCGTGGCCGGCCGTCGCCTCGTCCGACGCGGATCGATAGGCAGCCATGAGCCGCCCGCCGATCCTGGCGATGGCGCTGACGCTGCTTGCCGGCTGTCAAGTCTACCCTTCACCGGTTGGTCTGGAGCCGCTTGAACAGCCGCAGGCGCTTGAGGCAGCGCCCCCGCGCGTGAACGCGACGATCCCGAGTGATCGCCACCGAGGCGACTTCGAGGCGCGTGGTGTCGCAACAACGCCAGTGGTGGAACCGCCAGCGGTGCCGGGCGCCACCGGGCAACCAGGAGAAATCACGCTCAATTTCGTCGACACTGACATTCGCGAGATAGCCCGCACGATTCTCGGCAGTACACTGAAGCTCAATTACACCATCGATCCCAACGTTCACGGTACTGGCTCGATCGAGACCACTGCGCCGCTGCCGCGCTCGGCGCTGCTGCCGGCACTCGAGACCTTGCTCAACGAAAATGGTGCAACCCTGGTCGAAAAGAACGGGATCTACGCTGTCGTTCCGATCGCCGTGGGCGCGGCCAGCAACCGTGCCTCCGGCGCGGATGCGATAGGCGCCGGCACTCAGGTGGTCGCACTGCGTTATGCCGCGGCGAAAGACCTCGCCAAGACGCTCGAGCCCTTTGTTGCCGAGGGCGGCAAAATCAGCGCCGACCCGGGGCGCAACGCGCTTCTCGTGCGCGGCGACGCCGCGGTGCGTGGGACCTTGACCAGTCTGATCCGCGCCTTCGACATCGATCTCCTGGCGGGCCAATCATACGCCGTCTTTCCGGCTGGCGACAGCGATCCTGCTAAGCTCGCGGGCGAGCTTGAGAGGGTATTACAGGCTCAAGGCGAGGGCGCTCTCGCGGGTATCGTTCGCGTGCTGCCGATGGCGCGGGTCAATGCAGTTCTCGTGGTCTCCTCGCAGCCGCGTTATATCGATGCGGCCAAACGCTTTGTCAGCCTCATGCAGCGTGCCGAGGATGCGACCGCGCGCGCCTGGCATGTTTACTATGTGCAGAATGGCCAGAGCGCGGATCTCGAGCTTCTCCTCCAGCGCGCCTTCACGCCGCGCAACGTTGCGCCTACTGGGGCCCCGCCTGGCGCCACCGCCCCTGGTGCCGATCAACTCACGATCGGCGGCGGGCGCGGTCCGGGTGGCGGCACGTCAGGTTTCGGTGGTCAAGGCTCCACTGCAGGCCTCGGCGGCGCCGGCGGGGGAGCCGGCGCCGCAACCGGCTCGACGGGTGGCGCGGGAGCCGCCGGAGGGGCAGGCGGGCTGGGCGCCGCCATCCCGTCGCCGACCGCCGCCACTGAGGCCGCTCCCCCGGCCACCGAGCCGTTATCAACCGAGGCGGGGCCCGGTGGCGGGCCGGAAAACCGTATTCGGATCATCGCCAATCGCCGCAACAACGCTCTGCTAATCTATGCCACGCCGAGCGAGTACTCGGTCATCGAGGGGATGCTGCGCAAGATCGACATCATCCCGCTGCAAGTGCTGATCGAGGCGACGATCGCCGAGGTCGACCTAAACGACGCGCTGCAATACGGCACCCAATTCTTCTTCAAGATCGAGCATGTCGCCAACACGCTGGGTCCCCCTGCGATTTCCGGGTTTCCCGATCTGGGGGCTGCTAAGGGCTCGGGCCTGACCTTTCCCTCGACGAGCCCCTACTTCATCCTCAGCAAGCTGCCTAATTTTGCGCTTGCGGCGCTATCGTCGGTGACCAAGGTCAAGGTGCTTTCGGCGCCACAGATCCTGGTTCTCGACAACGAGCCTGCACGGCTGCAGGCCGGCCAGCAGGTGCCGGTTCTGACCGGGACCGCGACGAGCACGCTTGCGGCCGGTGCGCCTGTCGTCAACAGCGTCGACTATCACTCGACAGGCGTCATCATGCAGGTGACGCCGCGGGTCAACTCGGGGGGCCTCGTCACCCTCGACATCGCCCAGGAGGTGAGCGATGTGGCAGCTGCGGCAACGAACACTGTTGCCGGCTCGCCGACCTTCAACGATCAGATATTTCGCACGCGGGTGGCGGTGCAGGACGGCCAGACCGTCGGGATGGCCGGGCTGATCCGCGACAACGCGTCAGAGGGAAACAGTGGGATTCCACTACTCAAAGACATCCCGATTCTTAGTGCGTTTTTATCGACCCAGAACAACTCGCGGATCCGCACCGAGCTGCTTGTGCTGATCACCCCACATGTGGTGCACGATCAGCGCGATGCGCGGGCCCTGACCGAGGATTTGCGCAGCCAGCTGATCAACGCCGGGCTCGTCCCGCAGCAGCTCCAGCGCAAGGGCGTCCCTGGCCTGCCCAACCCGAACGGTCTCTAACCCGTGACAGGGGCGCGCCGATCCTCGGCGCCTGACCGCCGCGACGATGGGTTCGCATTGATCATCGTATTGTGGACGTTGGTGCTGATCGCCTTCATCGTCGCCCATGTGACGGCAAACGGGCGAACCGAAATCCGCATCGCCGGCAATATGGTCGCGGAGGCGACTGCCGAAGCGGCCGACGACGGCGCTATCGTTGCCGCCATCTTCAACTTGCTCGATCCGAACCCGGATCAGCGTTGGCCGTTGGACGGCTCCCCGCACGAACTGACAATCGGCGGCAGCCGCGTACTGGTACAACTTCGAGACGAGTCAGAGCGGATCAATCCAAACTCGGCGGCGCCGCAGCTCCTCGAAGCATTGCTGCGTCTCACCGGAAGCGACGCTGAAAGCGCGCGGCGGTTGGCGGCTTCGATCAGCGAATGGGTCGGATCCGATCCGGCAGGCCGACAGCAAGAAGCGCAGCTCGTGGAATATCAAGCGGCGGGCCTCGATTACGGGCCCCCGAATGCCCCCCTCGAAACCATAGACGAACTCGGTCGCGTACTCGGCATGACTCCGGCCGTCCTTGCTGCGGTCCGTCCCCATCTGACGCTCTTCGGTCCCCCAGAACCGAACGCGTTGAGCGCCGATCCGATCGTGGCGGCCGCCCTATCTCAAATCCGACAGGTCGCACCAATTGCCGCGCCGGCAAATCAGGGGCCGGACGCTCCGCTCATCGTGCGGATGATTGCGAGCGCGTTAGGACCGAGCAATGCTCGCGTTCAGCGCTCGGCCATCGTTCGCGTCGGGGCCTCGCTGCCGGGCGGGTACACCGTCCTTGCCTGGGGTGGCGACTTAGATTGAGCGTTTGCGCTTTTATTCGTTCAGGATTACGGTCGAGCTGGCGCTACTGGTTTCCTGTCCAGCCGGCCCGAGCGAATAAAGATCGAATTCGTGTCCGGCGCGCTGGCTCGGATTATGGTAGACGAAAGCTCGGCCCCAAGGGTCTGCAGGCACCTTTTCTCCCGTCGTGTAGGGTCCTCTCCAATTGGCGACCCCTGAAGGCTTGGTCACTAGGGCCTGCAATCCTTGCTCCGCCGTCGGATAGTTCCCAACGTCCAGTTTATACATATCGAGGGCCGTCGCGAGGCGCCCGATCGATAGCTGCGCGACCTTCTCTTTTGCGGATCCGAATTGCTGCATCACCCGAGGGCCGACAAGCCCGATCAGCAGCCCGAGGATAGCGAGCACGACGAGAAGCTCGAGCAGGGTAAAGCCGCGTTGCCCGCCCTCCTCGATCCGGTACGACGGGCTCGATAGAGATCGCGGGTCCGACTGCTCACTTGGCAGCAATGCGGACGAACCGGGCCGTGACATCATTGGCGCGCGCAGTCGTTGGATGACTCCCTACCGCCCTCTCATTAGGACGGAATTTGGGCATATTCGCGGCGGACAGTCGCTCCGCTGCAGCGATTCCCGGCCGTCAGTGGTGAAAGAGGTTCAGGGCTGAGCCCTTGCGGAACCACTCCAGCTGCGAGGTGCTGAAGGTGTGGTTGAGGTGCAGCGTCTCGCTCGTGCCGTCCGCGTGCTTGATGCGGCATTCGACCGGCTTCCCCGGCGCCATCTCGGCCAAACCGACGAGGCTCAGCCGGTCGTCAGCGCGGATACGGTCGTAGTCGTTCGGGTCCCGGAAGGTCAGCGCCAGTAGGCCCTGCTTTTTCAGATTGGACTCGTGTATCCGCGCAAAGCTGCGAGCGATCACCGCGGCGCCGCCGAGCAGGCGCGGTGACAATGCCGCATGCTCGCGGCTACTTCCTTCGCCGTAATTGCTGTCGCCGACCGCCACCCATTTGACGCTCTCCGCCTTGTAGTGGCGAGCGATCTTGGCGATCGGCTGGTCCTTCTCGCGGCTCAGCACATCGATGCCTTTGCCAGCCTCGTCGTTGAAGGCGTTGATCGCCCCCATGAACATGTTGTCGCTGAACTTGTCGAGATGGCCACGGAAACGCAGCCAATACCCGGCCGGCGAGATGTGGTCGGTCGTGGTCTTGCCCTTGGTCTTGATCAGCACCGGCATGTCGAGGAAATCCTTGCCGTCCCACGCCGGCCAGGGCCGCATGACCTGAAGCCGCTCGCTGTTCGGGTCGACTTTGATTTCGATGTTGCTGCCGCCCTCGGGCGGGGCGATGTAGGTCGCGTGGCCGTGGTCGAAGTCGCGCGCCGGCACCTCGGGCGCAGGCTTCGGCGGGTTGAAGCGGAACGGCTTGCCGTCGCTGCCGGTCAAGGTGTCGGTCAGCGGGTTAAATGACAGTCGCCCGCCGAAGGCCATCGCAGTGACGATCTCCGGGCTGCCGATGAAATTCATCGTCGTCGCCTTGCCGTCGTTGCGCGCCGGAAAGTTGCGGTTGTAGGAGGTCACGATCGTGTTGGGGTTCTCGGACTCCTCGGTCGAGCGGCGCCATTGCCCGATGCACGGGCCGCAGGCATTGGCCAGCACGGTGCCGCCGATCTCCTGCAACGACTGCATCTGCCCGTCGCGCTCGATTGTCGCGCGCACCAGTTCTGAGCCCGGCGTTACCATGAATGGCACGGCGGCATTCAGGCCGTGCGCCTTGGCCTGCTCGGCCACCTCCGCGGCACGGCTCATATCCTCGTAGGAGGAATTGGTGCAGCTGCCGATCAGCGCCGTGGAAATCTCGTCGACAAAGCCGTTCTCCGTGTTTTTTACCTCGCGGGCGAGCATAGAGACCGGCCGCGCCCGATCGGGGGAATGCGGCCCGACGATGTAGGGTTCGAGCTTCGAGAGGTCGAGCTCGACAACGCGGTCGTAGAATTTCGCCGGGTCGGCTTCGACCTCCGGGTCGGGCCGCAGCAATTCGAGGTTGGCCTCCATCGGCGGCACCAGATTGCCGCGCCCGGTGGCGCGCAGGTATTTTGCCATGTGCTCGTCGGCCGGGAAGATCGAGGTCGTGGCGCCCAACTCGGCACCCATGTTGGTGATCGTCGCCTTGCCGGTGGCGCTGATCGTGCGCGCGCCGGGGCCGATATATTCGACGATGGCGTTGGTGCCGCCGGACACCGTCAGCGCCCCGGCAACGAAAAGGATCACGTCCTTGGGTGCCGTCCAGCCGCTCATCTGGCCGGTCAAGAAGACCGCGATGTGGCGCGGATAGAGCACCTCCCACGGCAGCCCGGCGATCGTTTCGACCGCGTCGGCGCCACCGACGCCGACGGCACAGGCGCCGAGCCCGCCGGCATTGGGCGTGTGCGAGTCGGTGCCGATGATCAATTCGCCCGGGAAGGCGTATTGCTCGAGTACGACCTGGTGGATGATGCCGGCGCCCGGCCCCCAAAAGCCGGCGCCGTATTTGGCGGCGGCCGAGCGCAGGAAATCGTAAACCTCCTGATTCTCGGCGAGTGACTCGCGGAGATCCTGTCTGCCCTCGTGGCGCGCCTGGATCAGGTGGTCGCAGTGCACCGTCGTCGGCACGGCGACCTTGTCGCGCCGCGTCTGCATAAACTGTAAGAGGCCGGTCTGCCCGAGCACATCCTGGAACACGACGCGGTCGGGGCGGGTCAACAGGTAGCTCTTGCCCGGCTCGAGCTCCTGGTGTTCGGGGTCGTCGAGATGCCCGAGCATGATCTTGTCGGCCAAGGTCAGCGGCCGCTGCAGTCGACGCCGGACCACCGCGAGATTGCGCGCCATGGTTGCGTATACTGCAGCAGCCATTTCCGGGGTCGATTCGATAGCAACCATTGTCGAGCCTCTCTGGGAATTACGTCCTCGCGCCCGCAACCTCGCAGATGGCGGACGGGACCGATCGCGCGGCCCGGACCTCCCGCCCTATACCGGCTGCTCAGATCGCGTCGAGCTGCCAGGCGACGTCGTTGGCAATTCCCCAAAGATAGCCGATTTCGGCTTGCCCGACGAGGGCGTAGGCCCGCCCCTCGTGCCGCCAGTACAGCAAGTTGACGTCCTGACGGCGATCAAAGGTCGGTGAAATATTCGGCAGCTTCGAGGATCCGATGATCAGGGTCAAAGGACCGATCGCCTTGTTGTCGGTCGTATAAACGAGTTCGGCCGCCGGGCGGCCTTCGGCCACGACCAGCTTGGCGCCGCGGAAACTCAGCCCCCAAGGCTTGAGGTTCAGCTCCGGCAAGCGGCCCTCCTGCGGCAAGCTCTGGCTGATCTTTTGCAGCGCTTCGCGCGGATCCCCCGTAGCCGCCACGTCCAGAGCCGGATTATCACCGGCATTGACGAAGAGCTTGAAATAGCCGGCGGCGTTGTCGAGCCATGCACCGTTGGCTGCGGCGGCTTCGACCGCCGGCCGCTTGCCGGCAACGTTGTCGGGCAACAGCTTGGCAATGCCGAGATAGACCGCACCCCCGCCGACGACGAGACCGAAAAGCGACGCCGCTGCCGGCAGCGCGATCCACCAGCGGTTGGACGTTACCGTCCGTGCTCCCGCACGACCCTTGAACGGGAGGATCCGGGCGGGGGCCTGTGCCTCGATCGTCTCGCCCCGCGCGGCGGCGATCAGCCGGTCCGGCAGCGCCTCATGGAGAACCTCGTCGTAGGCGAGCCGCAGCAGGTGTGTCGAATCAGCGAGCGCTGCCAGCTGCTGCCGCGCGGCCGGATCGGCGTCGAGCCATGCTTCGACTTCGCGCCTTTGCGCTGTCTCCAATTCGCCGTCAAGATAGGCGATGAGACGGTCGTCACCGAGCCTCTGCATCCGTCCTACTCCTGCCCACTCCTCGGCCGGCCTCGAGCTGTGCCTGCAGCGCCATGCGGGCCCGCGCGAGACGGCTCATGATCGTACCGACCGGCACCTGCACTACCTCCGCAGCCTCCTTGTAGCTCAGGCCCTCGACCGTCACGAGCAGCAGGGCGGTTCGCTGATCCGGAGGCAAGAGGTCGACGGCGCGCCGCACCTCGGCGAGGGCAAGGCGTGCTTCGACGCGGCGCACCGGCTCATCCGAGCCCAGCCGCTCCTCTGGCATATCGCCCTCCTCTTTGCGGACGTCACGCGAGCGGACCAGATCGATCCAAATTGTTTGCACAATGCGAAACATCCAGCTGTCGAACCGCGTACCCTCCTGAAACTGGTGCTGGCGTGCGAGCGCACGCTCGCACGCAGCCTGAACCAGATCGTCGGCATCGCTGGCGGATCCGGCGAGCCCGCGGGCAAAGCGACGCAACCTCGGCAAGACGGCGATCAGCTGGTCGCCGAACCGGATGCTCGCAGGATCCCTACTCGAAACCAAGCGTACCGGCGATCCCGCCAATCCGTGGCGAAATGACAACGCCCCTCCTACACTCTTATTCCCGGCGGTGCTCGCCGGGGAGCATGCGCGACTGACCGCGGACGGATTTTTGACCCTGGTGACGTCTTCGGTAGGGTTCGGCGCGACGTCAAGCGGCTCGCCTCGATATCCTATATCGGGGGCCAAAGACGGCAAAAGCAAGATGATCTTCGCGGGAAGCGGGCGAACTCGCGCCGGGTTCGCTCTTCACAAATCTCGGGAGCCGCGCCATTGTGCGCGCTGGTGCCGGCTCGGGCATTGGGGAACAGCCGCGCGATGAAAGTCGCCATCATCAAGGAGAGGCGGGCCTATGAGCGCCGAGTGGCGGCGTCTCCCGACTCGATCAAGCGCATGGTCGAGATGGGTCTCGAAGTCGCCGCAGAGACCGGTGCCGGCAGCGAGGCCTCCTTTACCGACGACGCGTTTGCCGCGGCGGGTGCCTCGATCGCCGCTGATGCGGCAGCAGTGCTCGACGGTACCGATATCCTGTTGAAGGTGCAGCGCCCGCTGATCGGTGACGAGGCGGGGAGCGACGAGCTGCGACACCTGAAGCGCGGCGCGGTGTTGATCGGCCTGCTACAACCGCTGCGCCATCCTGCCGACCTCGAAGCCTATGCGAATGCCGGGATTAACGCCTTTGCGATCGAGCTCTTGCCACGCATTACCCGAGCACAGGCGATGGATGCGCTCTCCTCGCAGGCCAACCTTGCCGGCTACAAGGCCGTGCTCGAAGCCGCCGATGAATTCGGCCGTGCCTTCCCGATGATGATGACCGCGGCCGGCACGATCAAGGCGGCACGCGTGCTGGTGATGGGCGCCGGCGTCGCAGGGCTGCAGGCGATCGCCACCGCCCGCCGTCTCGGCGCCATCGTCTCGGCGAGCGATGTCCGGGCTGCAGCGAAGGAGCAGGTCGAAAGCCTGGGCGCCACCTTCATCATCGTCGACGAAGCGGCCGCCCGTACGGCCGAAACCGCAGAAGGTTATGCCCGCGAAATGGGCGAGGATTACCAGCGGCGCCAGCGCGAGACGATTACCGCTGCTCTGAAGCGCACCGATGTCGTCATTTGCACCGCGCTCATTCCCGGGCGCAAGGCGCCGATCTTGCTGACCGAGGCGATGGTCGGCGAGCTCGCTCCCGGCTCGGTCGCCGTCGACCTCGCCGTCGAGAGCGGCGGCAATGTCGAGGGCAGCCGGCTCGGTGAAATCGTCACCACTCCGAACGGGGTCAAGATCATCGGATATGCCAATATGGCCTCCCGCATCCCGGTCGATGCGAGCCAGCTCTATGCGCGTAATCTGTTGAGTTTTTTGACGCTGCTCGTCGACAAGGACGGCAAGCTCAAGATCGACACGAATGACGAGATCATCAAGGCGACGCTGCTGACCGCCGACGGCGCGGTGGTGAACCCGGCGGTCTTGCCGCCGGCCCCGGCCGACGTCCGGGCGGCGGCGAGCTGACGCAAGCGGCGATGGCGGACCCCGTTTCCCTGGCCGAGCAGGCGAGCGAGGTCGCCGGCGAGGCCAACGCGCTCGCGCACAGCCTCGACTCCCTCGCCCAGCAGCTGGCATTGCATGCACAACCGGTCGTCGCCGCCGGCACGCCCTTCGTCTTCGAGCTGACGATCTTCGCGCTTGCGGTCTTTGTCGGCTATCACGTCGTGTGGCGGGTGACCCCGGCACTGCACTCGCCGTTGATGAGCGTGACCAACGCCATATCGAGCGTAATCATCGTCGGTGCGCTGATTGCGGCGGGCCCGCTCGGCCTGAGCTTTGCCAAGGTCATGGGTTTCGTCGCCGTGACCCTCGCCTCAGTCAATATCTTCGGCGGCTTTATCGTCACCCAGCGCATGCTCCAGATGTTCCGGAAAAAGAGATAGCGGGCGCAGTGAGCGAGAACCTTTCCGCTCTCTTCTATTTGATTGCCGCGATCTGCTTCATCATGGGGCTGCGCGGCCTGTCCTCGCCAGAAACGGCGCGGACGGGGAACATCTACGGCATCGCCGGCATGATCATCGCGGTGGCCACGACCTTGGCGACCCCGCACGTGGTGAGCCTGTGGCTGATCGTCGTCGGCATCCTGATCGGCGGTGCGATCGGCACCTATATCGCGCTACGCATTCAGATGACCGCACTGCCGCAGCTGGTCGCGGCATTTCACAGCCTGGTCGGTCTCGCCGCCGTCTGCGTCGCCGCCGCCGCCTTCACCTATCCCGAAGCCTACGGGATCGGGGTGCGGGGCTCGATCCACGGCGCGAGCCTTATCGAGATGGCGATCGGCATGGCGATCGGTGCGATCACCTTCACCGGCTCGGTCGTCGCCTTCGGGAAATTGCAGGGCCTGGTCAGCGGCCGGCCGCTGATCTTCCCGGGCCAGCACTTGTTGAACGCCGGGCTCGGGGTTCTGCTGGTATTGCTGATCGTCGCGTTCGTCTCGGCCGAAGCGCCGGTCGCGTTCTGGCTGACCCTGCTGGTGTCGCTGACTCTGGGTTTTCTGCTGATCGTGCCGATCGGCGGGGCCGACATGCCGGTCGTGATCTCGATGCTGAACTCCTATTCGGGCTGGGCGGCCTGCGGCATCGGCTTCACCTTGTCGAACAGCCTCCTGATCATCACCGGGGCCCTTGTTGGCTCGTCGGGTGCGATCCTCAGCTACATCATGTGCAAGGGGATGAACCGCTCGATCTTCAACGTGATCCTGGGCGGCTTCGGCACCGAGGGCGGCACTCTCGCCGCGGCTGGCGATAGCGGCGACCGCTCGGTCAAATCCGGCAGTGCGGAGGATGCCGCCTTCATCCTGAAGAACGCCGCCTCGGTGATCATCGTGCCGGGCTATGGCATGGCCGTGGCGCAAGCCCAGCACGCGCTGCGCGAGGAGGCCGACCTGCTGAAGAAGGAGGGGGTCAATGTGCGCTATGCGATCCATCCGGTCGCCGGGCGCATGCCGGGCCACATGAACGTGCTGCTCGCCGAAGCCAATGTCCCCTATGACGAGGTCTTCGAGCTCGACGAGATCAACCGGGACTTTGCCTCGACCGATGTCGCCTTTGTCATCGGCGCCAACGACGTGACCAACCCGGCGGCGAAGGATCCGTCGTCGCCGATCTACGGCATGCCGATCCTCGAGGTCGAGCGCGCCAAGACCGTGCTCTTCGTCAAGCGCTCGATGGCCTCGGGCTATGCCGGCGTCGACAACGAGCTGTTCTATCGCGACAATACGATGATGCTCTTCGGCGACGCCAAAAAGATGTGCGAAGACATCGTCAAGGCGCTGGAATAAAAGGGCACGGCCTCGGGCGGAACTCGAATTCCCTTCCCTCCCGATGCCGAGACGGTCAGTTCAGGATGCAGGCTTTGGTTTGTAGCCGGCGGAACCGAAGGGGCTCGACAGATAGGCTCAGTAGCCCTCGCGCTCCATCCGCTTGCGCAACAGTTTGCGATGGCGGCGGACGGCTTCGGCCCGTTCGCGGGCTCGCCGTTCTGAAGGTTTCTCGTAATTCCGCCGCAGCTTCATCTCTCGGAACACACCCTCGCGCTGCATTTTCTTTTTCAAGGCTCGCAGAGCCTGATCGACGTTGTTGTCGCGAACGAGGACTTGCACGGGGACGGCTCCTCCCGGAAAGGATGCACAAGGGACCGGACCGCGCCGGTGGCCCGGCTGCGCCAATATTTAGCACCTTCGGCCCAGGCTGTGAAGGAGCCCAGCGGGTGCTTTACCCGGGTTAGGCGGCACCACATATTCGGCACCATGGCCTTGTTGAAGATCGCCCGCATGGGGCATCCCGTATTGCGCGCCGCCGCCGCCCCGGTCGATGATCCGACCGCCCCGTGGGTGCGGCGCCTCGTTGACGACATGGTCGAGACCATGGAGGATGCCGGGGGCACCGGCATCGCGGCACCCCAGGTGCACGAGCCGCACCGGATCGTCGTCTTCCGGGTTCCCGAGGAACGGGTCACCGAGATGCCGGGCGACAGCGCCCAGGATCTCACGGTGCTGGTCAACCCGGTGGTCGAGCTCCTCGGGCAGGAGCGGGCATTCGGTTGGGAGGGCTGCCTCTCGGTCCCCGGGCTGCGCGGCGTCGTGCCGCGGCACCTGCGCATCCGCTATCGCGCGCTCGGCCTCGACGGCGAGCCCATCGACCGCGATGTCGAGGGCTTTCACGCCCGGGTCATCCAGCACGAGTGCGACCACCTCGACGGGATTCTCTACCCGCAGCGGATGACCGATCATCGGCTGCTCGTCTTCCTCGAGGAATTGCAGCGGCACCCGATCGATCTGGCGGCCGCTCTCAGCGAAAGACGCGCCGGGTGAGGAGCCCGCTCGCCGAGAGCCAGCGAGAGGCACTGATCGAGGCGATGCTGCCCGAGGTGGCGTTCGACGGCTGGTCGCGCCCGGCATTGCGCGCGGCGGCGCGGCGGATCGGCATGCCGGCCGGCGAAGCGATGGCACTGTTTCCGAGCGGAACCGCCGACCTTGTCGCCTGCTTCAGCCGGTGGGCGGATCTCCGCATGCTCGACCGGCTCGAAACCGAGGCGCTCGATCCGCTGCGCATCCCCGAGCGCATCGCGCTGGCGGTCACTACCCGGCTGGAGATTGTCGCACCATGGCGCGAGGCGGTGGGCCGCGCATTGTCGCTGCTGACCCTCCCGCAACACATGCCACTCGGGCTGCGCCTGCTGTACGAGACGGTCGACGCCGCCTGGTACGGAGGCGGGGATCGTGCGACCGACTTCAGCTTTTATACAAAGCGCCTCACGCTGGCTGCGGTCTATGCGGCCACCCTGCTGTATTGGCTCGAAGACCGCTCGCTTGACTTCGCCGAGACCCGCGCCTTCCTCGATCGGCGCCTCGCCGAGGTGGCAGTCATCGGGAGGGCGCGCCAACATCTCGAGACGGCCGTGGAGCGTCTGCCGAACCCGGTCCGCCTGCTGCGCCAGTCCCGCTAGCGATGGGGAATGAGCCGGGTAACGTGGCCCATTTTGCGGCCGGGCTGGATCTCGGTTTTGCCGTAGAGGTGGAGCTTTGCCAGCGGGTCGTTGAGCGCATCTCGCCATTTCTCGACATCGCTGCCGACAAGGTTCTTCATCACCGCGTCCGAATGATGCTCGACCGAGCCGAGCGGCAGGCCGCACAGCGCCCGGACCAGCTGCTCGAACTGGCTGGTGATGCAGGCGTCGATCGTCCAGTGTCCCGAATTGTGCGGCCGGGGTGCTATCTCGTTGACCAGAATGTCGCCGCTCTGGGTGACGAACATTTCGACCGCGAGTACCCCGACCAAATCGAGCTTTTCGGCGATATGCCGCGCGATGACCTCGGCGCGCATCGCGATCTCGGGAGCGATGCGCGCCGGCGCGATCGTCGTGTCGAGGATATGGCTGGCGTGCTGGTTTTCAACCGGCGGATAGGTTGCCCAGGCGCCGTTGCGGCCGCGGGCGACGATGACCGAGATCTCGCACGCGAAATCGACAAAGCTTTCGAGAATGCCGATCTCGCCGCCCATTCGCCGCCAGGCTTCCTCGGGCTTGGTATCGGGGGTCAGGGTCACCTGGCCCTTGCCGTCATACCCCATGCGCACGCTCTTGAGCACCGCCGGGTAGCCGAAGTCCCGCATCGCCCGGAGCAGTGCCGCCGCGTCGGCAACCTCGCGGTAGGCGGCGGTGCCGACATCGATCGAGCGGAGAAAATCCTTTTCCCGCAGGCGATCCTGCGCGATCTCGAGAATTTCGGGGCGCGGCAATACCGGGCGCACGGCCGACACCCACCGCACTGCCTCGGCCGGGATGTTTTCGAACTCGAAGGTGGCAATGTCGACGGCAGAAGCGAAGCGCTCGAGCGCTTCACGGTCGGAGAATTCGGCAACCGTGGCGGCACCGCAGACCTGGGCCGCGGGGCTGTCGGCCTCGGTCGCGAAGACGTGGCAGCGAAAGCCCAGCCGCGCGGCGGCGAGTGCCGTCATCCGGCCGAGCTGTCCGCCGCCCAAGATGCCGATCGCCGCACCCGGAGCCAGCGTCGTCACCGGTATCATCGCTGTTCCGGGCGGTCAGCCACACCCTGCGTTTGCGCCTGCCGCCAGCGATCGAGAGCCTGTTCGGCGACGGCATCCGACAAGCCGAGAATTGCCGCGGCGAAGAGTGCGGCGTTGACGGCACCAGCTCGTCCGATGGCGAAGGTGGCAACCGGGATCCCGGCCGGCATCTGCACGATCGACAGCAAGCTGTCCATCCCTTTGAGAGCCCGGCTTTCGATCGGGACGCCGAGAACCGGAAGCGGCGTCAAGGCGGCGACCATGCCGGGAAGATGAGCGGCCCCTCCGGCCCCGGCGATGATCACCCGCAAGCCGCGCGAGCGCGCCGTGCGGGCATACTCGTAAAGTCGCTCGGGCGTGCGGTGCGCTGAAACGATGCGCGTCTCGTGGCTGATGTCGAGCCGGTCGAGGGCATCCGAGGCATGTTGCATCGTCTCCCAATCGGACTGGCTGCCCATGATGATGCCTACCACCCGACCGGCCTCGCTCATTCGGGTTCCTTTGAGGATGCAACCGCGAGAACGGGCTTATATTAGAGGCGCAGCCGTCCGCACAAGCACCCCGGCGGACCAACCGCGACGGGCTTGGCGAGCCTCAGGCGATGATGTCTGGCAGGAGCTCGCTCTCGATCTTAGAGATCTGGTCCTTGAGCAGCAGCTTTCGCTTTTTGAGGCGCTGCAGCTGGAGCTGGTCGAAGGGTGCCCGCTCGGCGAGCCCCGCGATCACCTCGTCGAGGTCGCGATGCTCGGTCTTGAGCGCGGCGAGCTTCGCTTTGAGGGCTTCTGCGTCTAGATCCATGGCCGACGGCCCTAGGGTTCGTTAAGATTATATCATGTCGAGTGGACATCGTGGCGAAACGTTCGCGTCCACCCCGAATGACGACGACTGAAGCGGACGGCGAATTGTCCGGTGGCGAGGCGCTTTGCCTGTGGCGTTTTTCCTGCGCGTTCTACGCGCAACCAGGGGTCTCCGAGGCGCTGATCGCGCTGCAGGATCGCGTGGGTTTGGATGTCAATCTCATATTGTTCGCGCTGTGGCAGGGCGCCTGCGGGCTCCGCCGACTGTCGCAGGCCGAACTGATGGCCGCCGAGCGTAGCGCCGGCCCGATCAGGGCGGCAATCGTGCTGCCCCTGCGGGCGCTGCGAGGAAAGCTCCGATCGGATCGCGATGCCGATGTCCAGCGCCTCCGCGAGCGAATCAAGACGCTCGAAATGGCGGCCGAAAGAATCATTCAGCGCCGCCTCGCGCGCCTCGCCGGGACGCCCGCCAGCGATGCCGCCCCGGCGGCACGCGTCGCCGCCGCACAGGCGAACCTTGCGCTCGTTCTTGGGCCAAAAATGGCCGACGCTGCCGAGGCGACACGGATCCGACAGGCCCTAGCGGCATTCCTGCGAGACTGAGGATCAAATCCGCTTCAATCCGCTCCGCGTCGTGGTTTCGAGCGAAGTGGGGGTGTGCCTGCAATCGCGGCCTCGCCCCAGCGTCGGACGCGTCCGGTTTCGAGACCAAACAGGTCGAGTATCCGGCCCAGTGTCTGATCGATCATCTCGGCGAGCGACTGCGGCTTGGCGTAAAAGGCGGGAACCGGCGGTGCGATCACCGCACCGATCTCCGAAAGTGCGGTCATCGTTCGCAGATGACCGGTGTGCAGCGGCGTCTCGCGCACCATGAGGACGAGCCGCCGGCGTTCCTTCAGCACGACATCCGCGGCCCGACTCAAGAGCGTCGTCGTCACGCCGCTGGCGATCTCCGCCATGCTGCGGATCGAGCAGGGCGCCACCACCATGCCCATCGTCTTGAACGAGCCGGAGGAAATCGGCGCAGCGATATCGCCGATGGCGTGCACGACATCCGCCAGAGCGCGAACCGCCGCCGGCTTGAGATCGGTTTCAGCGGCCAAGGCCACCTCGGCGGCCCGACTGATGACCAGATGCGTCTCGATCGGCAAGGGCCGCAAGAGTTCGAGCAAGCGGACCCCGTAGATGACGCCGGAGGCGCCGCTGATGCCGACAATCAGACGCCGCGGTCCAGGCTCTTCTGCGAGATCCGCCTCTGTGAAATCCGGTGGCGCACCATATCTGCGGTTCAACGTTCAGCTATCCACTGGCTGAACGCTGCACCCGGCGGTACCATCGACCCCGCCATGGTATGAGAGGAGGAACGTGCATGTCGCTGCAGGATCGCGTCGAGGCGCTCAGGGCAAAGCATGCCGAACTAGAACGCGCCATCGATGAGGAGAATCGTCGTCCCCTTCCGAACCGGGATGCGATCTCAGATCTGAAGCGCCAAAAGCTCCGCATCAAGGACGAAATCTTCCAGCTCGAGCGCTCCTGAGCGCAGCCGCGCTCATCAGCCCTCGCTCTTGGCGCGCTCGCGCAATATGAATTTCTGAATTTTCCCGGTCGAAGTCTTCGGTAGCGTCCCGAACATCACGGTCCGCGGCGCCTTGAAATGGGCCAGGCGCTCGCGGCAGAAGGCAATGATCTCCTCCGCCGTGGCAATCGCTTCGGGCTTCAAGGTCACAAAGGCGCAGGGCGTCTCGCCCCACATCGGGTCCGGCCGGGCGACCACCGCCGCCTCGAGGACGCAGGGGTGCCGGTAGAGGACATCCTCGACCTCGATCGTCGAGATGTTCTCGCCGCCTGAGATGATGATGTCCTTGGAGCGGTCCTTCAGCTCGATATAGCCGTCGGGGTGCATGACCCCGAGATCGCCCGAATGAAACCAGCCGCCGGCAAAAGCCTCCTGGGTGGCGCGCGGGTTTTTGAGATATCCCTTCATGACGATATTGCCGCGCATGAAGATTTCGCCCATCGTCGCGCCGTCGGCCGGTACGGGCACGAGGCTCGCGGGGTCGGCAACCATCAGATCGTCGAGCACCGGATAGGTGACACCCTGGCGCGCCTTGAGCCGCGCCCGCTCGCCGGCGGGCAGCCCGTCCCATTCGTCGTGCCAGGCGCAGACGACGGCGGGTCCGTAGACCTCGGTCAATCCGTAGACATGGGTAATGCGAAAGCCGAGGTTTTCCATCCCCTCGATCACCGCGGCGGGAGGTGCGGCTCCGGCTGTCATCATCTCGATTTGCCGACCGAGGGAATCGTTCAGCCCGGTCCCTGCCCCAGGGCTGGCGTTGAGCAGCATGTTCATGACCACCGGCGCGCCACACAAATGGGTGACACCCTCGCGCGCGATCGCCGTGTAGACCCCCTCGGCCTCGACCCGGCGCAGGCAGACATGCGTGCCGGCGAGTGCCGTGATGGTCCACGGAAAGCACCAGCCGTTGCAGTGAAACATCGGCAGGGTCCAAAGATAGACCGGGTGGTGCCGCATTCCCCAGACGAGGACGTTGCCGAGCGCGTTCAGATAGGCGCCGCGATGGTGGTAGACCACGCCCTTGGGGTTGCCGGTCGTGCCAGAGGTGTAATTCAGAGCGATCGCTTCCCACTCGTCCCGCGGCGTCACCTCCGGGAACTCAGGGTCACCTGACGCGAGAAAAGCCTCGTAGTCCATCTCGCCGAGCCGATCGCCGCCCGGCCCCATCGCGTCGGCAATGTCGATCACCAGCGGTTTCGCTTCGAGCCGGGCCACCGCATCTCTGATCACCGGCGAAAACTCGGTGTCGGTGATCAGCACCTTGGCTTCGCCGTGGTGCAGGATGAAGGCGATCGTTTCGGGGTCGAGCCGGATGTTCAGCGCGTTCAACACCGCCCCGGCCATCGGCACGCCGAAATGCGCCTCGAAGGCTTCGGGGAGGTTGGGCGACATCAGCGCCACGGTGTCGCCGCGCCCAACGCCGCACGCGGCGAGCGCGCCGGCCAGTCGGCGGCAGCGCTCCAAGGCCTGGCACCAAGTGTACCGCCGCGCCCCGTAAGCGACAGCGAGCCGGTCCGGGTAGACAGACGCGCTGCGCAGCAGAAACGCGATCGGCGTCAGCGGCACATAGTTGGCCGCGTTCTTGTCGAGCCCGGTCTCGTAGGGGTTGCCGGCTCGCTCGCTCATCCTGCCTTGCTCCTCAAGAGCGGGCCTGCGGGAAGCGGGTGGTATCGGCCGGCAACCCGAGCCAGCGATGCATCGATTCCTCCCAGCCGGACGAGGTCGGCGTCGGGAAATCGGGGTCGGCGAAGCAGCCGACCGCGATGCCGCAAGTTGTCGGGCTGCGATCGCCCTCCCAGAAGACACTGCTGCCGCAGTTAGGGCAGAAATGAAAGCGGATCTCGGATCCGCTGTCGGCGATCCGGCCGTAGACCTTGTGCTCGCCTTCGATCCGTACCTGGCTCTTCAGCCAGCGGCTGCCGTTATGAATGACCGCACCAGTACGGCGCTGGCAAGCCTTGCAATGACAGACATAGACGCTGTCGGGCTCTCCCGCGGCAATGACCCGCAGCTGCCCGCAATGGCACGTGGCCGTTCGCTCCATTGTTGCCTCCCGGTGTGATGGGTTTCCCCCGGCCTTTGCCGGGGTCTACCCATCCTACAACGTTCCGCCCGTGTAGGGGTGGGTTGAGCATATAGCGAAACCCAGCAAAGCGGCGCAGAATGCACGGGCGGACCAGGAGCCCCAGGGAGGACAGGTTGAGCGCAGAGCGGGTCGAGCGCCGGCTCGCCGCCATCCTGGCGGCCGATGTCGCAGGCTACAGCCGTCTGATGGAACGGGACGAGGCCGTCACCCTGGCGCGCCTCAAAGCGCTGCGCCGCGATCTGATCGACCCGAAAATCGCCGAGCACAAAGGACGCATCGTCAAGACCACCGGCGACGGGCTGCTCGTCGAATTCCCGAGCGTCGTCGAAGCGGTCGCCTGCGCCATCGCGGTGCAGCAGGAGATGGCGGCGCGCAACGATGCTACCGCCGAGGACGAGCGGATCGAATTCCGCGTTGGCATCAATTCGGGTGATGTGATCGTCGAGGACGGCGACATTCACGGCGACGGCGTCAACATCGCCGCGCGGCTAGAGGGGATCGCCGAACCCGGCGGGATCTGCGTCTCGGGCATCGTGCACGACCAGGTCCGGGGTCGGCTCGATTGCGCCTTCGCGGATATCGGCGAGCAGAGCCTGAAGAACATCGCTCGCCCGGTTCGCGTCTACCGCGTCGGACCGAAGAGGCCCCTCCCTGACCCTCCCGTCCCCGGGCTTGACCCGGGGATCCCGGGGGAGCGAGAGGTGGCAGCGCCGAGCCTGGCGCTGCCGCTCCCTGACAAGCCGTCGATCGCGGTGCTGCCCTTCGCCAATATGAGCGGCGACCCGGAGCAGGAATATTTCGCCGACGGCATGGTCGAGGAGATCATCACCGCCCTCTCGCGCATCCGCTGGCTCTTCGTGATCGCCCGCAATTCGACCTTCACCTATAAGGGCCAGGCGGTCGATGTGAAGCAGGTCGGCCGCGAGCTGGGCGTCCGCTATGTGCTCGAAGGCTCGGTGCGCAAAGCCGGCGGTCGAGTGCGCATTACGGCGCAGCTGATCGACGCCACTACCGGCACGCATCTCTGGGCCGACCGGTTCGACGGTTCGCTCGAAGACGTCTTCGACCTCCAGGACAAGGTGGCGTCGAGCGTTGCCGGTGTCATCGAGCCGGCCTTACAGGCGGCCGAGATCCAGCGCTCGGGTGATCGGCCGACAAGCGAGCTCACGGCCTACGATTTCTGCCTGCGCGCACTTCCGCACTGGGGCTCGCGCAGCCATGAGCACACGGTCCAAGCGCTCGACCTTCTCGAGCAGGCGATCGCGATCGATCGGCATTACGGGCCGGCGCTCGCCTGGGCGGCGATCTGCCACATGACGCTCGTCAGAGACGGCTGGGCCGAAGAGCCGGAGATATCCCGCCGCAAGGGTATCGATCTCGCTCGGAGGGCGCTCGAGGCGGGCGAGAACGACCCGCGCATCCTCGTCAACGCCGCCAACGCACTGGCTACATTCGGCGAGGACATCGGTGCGATGATCGGGCTGGTCGACCGCGCGCTCGCGCTCAACCCGAGCTATGCCCGCGGCTGGTTTGTGAGCGGTCTTCTCAGGGTATTTGCCGGTCAACACGATCTCGCGATCGAGCACGTCGAGACCTCGCTGCGCCTGAGCCCGCGCGAGCGTATGGGTACGCCCCTGTCCTTGATGGGCGTGGCCTATTTCTTCAAACGTCAGTTTGACGAAGCGGCGGCGAAGCTGCTCCTCGCCATGCAAGACCATCCGGGCTTTCCCTCCTCATACCGCCATCTCGCTGCGTGCTATGCCCATATGGGCCGGCTCGACGACGCGCATGAGATTGTCGCCCGGCTGCGCGCCATTACCCCTCTTGTCGTGCCGAGCGATCCCCCGTTCCGCAACCCCGAGGACCGCGAGCTCTATCTGTCAGGCCTGCGCTTGGCGGCCGGCGAGGCAGGCTGATCACAACATTTCTGTTGCCTGGGATGCGGGCGACACTATGTTGCCCGCGTGACGGCTCGCAAATTCAGGCGGTGGCTGGCGCGACATGACTGTAGTTTTGCGAACCATAAGGGCGGCAGCGGTCACCTCACCGTGATTCGCGGCGACCGCCGGTCCCAGCTGCCAATGCACGGCAGCAACCGGGAGCTGGGGAGCGGGCTGGTTCGCAAGATCAAAAAGGATCTCGGCCTGGATTGAGGAGAGCTGAGTGGATTATCCGCTCGTCATCGAACCCGACGACAACGAGACGCTGCTCGTCACCTGCCCCGACCTTCCCGAAGTGACCAGCTTCGGCGAGGACGAGGAGGATGCATCGCAGCGCGCCAGCGATGCGATCGAGGAGGCTCTGGCCGCACGGATGGCGCGGCATGAGCACATTCCGTCACCCTCTCCATTGCGCGGACGGAAGGCGGCGGCCCTGCCCCCGCTGACTGTCGCCAAGGTTGGCCTATATCAGGCCATGCGCGAAGCCGGCATCGGCAAGGCCGAGCTCGGGCGCCGGCTCGGCTGGCACGGACCGCAGATCGATCGGCTGCTCGATCTGCGCCACCGCTCCAAGATCGAGCAGATCGACCAGGCCTTGCGAGCTGTCGGCAAGATCCTCGTCGTAAGCGTCCAAGATCAACCGCGAAGAAGGCGTGGGGAAAGAGCGGCGATTTTGGGCTAACCTCGTCGCGAAAAACCGAACGTGGGTCGACCATGCCCGCCATCCGCCGTCTCGCCGCGATCCTCGCCGCCGATGTGGCGGGGTACTCGCGGCTGATGGGAGCGGACGAAGAGGGCACGCTCGAACGCCTCAAAGCGCTGCGCCGCGAGCTCCTCGACCCGCAGATCGCCGAGCATAAGGGCCGCATCGTCAAGACCACCGGCGACGGCCTGCTGGTGGAATTTCCGAGCGTCGTCGATGCGGTGCGCTGCGCGGTCGAGGTGCAGCAGGCGATGCCCGAGCGGAACACCGGTGTTGCGGCGGACGACCGCATCGAGCTGCGCATCGGCATCAATCTTGGCGACGTGATCGCGAGGGCGACGATCTCTATGGCGACGGCGTCAACATCGCCGCGCGGATAGAAGCCTTGGCCGATGCCGGCGGGGTGTTCATCTCCAATACCGTCCACGACCAGGTGCGCGACCGGCTGCCCTTCGCCTTCGAGGATCTGGGCGAGCAGCAGGTCAAGAACATCGCAAGGCCGGTGCGGATCTACCGGGTTCGTGAAGCCGGCGAGAAGAGCCCGTCGGTGCCAGCTCAACCGGTGCTGCCGCTTCCCGACAAGCCGTCTATTGCCGTCTTGCCGTTTGCCAATATGAGCGGCGACCCGGAGCAGGAGTATTTCGCCGACGGCATGGTCGAGGAAATTATCACCGCCCTATCCCGCATCCGCTGGCTGTTCGTCATCGCCCGCAATTCGAGCTTCGCCTATAAGGGCAAATCGCCTGATCTGCGCCAGGTCGGGCGCGAGCTCGGTGTTCACTACGTCCTAGAAGGCAGCGTTCGCAAAGCCGGCAATCGCGTCCGAATCACAGGCCAGCTGATCGACACGACAACCGGCGCACACATATGGGCCGGTTTGACGATCGCCGGCTACAAAGCAGCGTAAAGCACCTTTCCCCGGAACTCTTGGCCCGGTACGTGGAAGGTTTGCGCAAGGCAGGCTTGCCCGAAGGTTGAGGCGCACGACGGCAGCGCCGAGGCAGACGCCCCGGATGCCGGTCAGTGCGACAATGTCGCGGTCAGACCGAGCTGGGCCGAGACGGCCTGCAAGCGCCGGTCGCGGGTCCACAATTTACTGCCTGCGGTCAGCCGCACGGCCGCCAGCAAATGGGCGTCGACATAACCGATACCGCGTCCAAACAATGTTTGACGATCGATCAAGCCGAGCACTTCCTCGTCCGAGGCCACGACCGCCCGAGGCAAATCCCGCAGGTCGCTCAGCATCGCCTCCCGCTGTCGCAAATTGCCGAGCGCAAGCTCGCCGATGACGAACGGATGCCCAAGCACCTCGCCGCCATTGAGCAAGGCGGCGAGCCTCTCGTCGCCGCTGCGCAGATGTTGGACCCAGACCGACGTGTCGACGAGGATCACTCGCGTTTGATCCGCCGCCGCGGGATCGCGGCGAGATCGGGTTCCCTGCCGCCGAGACGCGCCAGCCGTCGCGCCGCCTCGCGCTCGATCAAGGCTCGAAGTGCCTCGCGCACCAGCGCCGATCGCTCCCGTATCCCGGTGTAGGCTTCGGCCTTTGCCAGTAGCTCGTCGTCAAGAGCAAGGGTCGTGCGCATATGCGTCCTACCACCAGGCGCGCATAATTTGTCATCATCTGATGTCATTTTCAATGCCCAAAGGGCTAACCCTCGCTCCCTCGCAAAGGGAATAGCGCCGGCGGAGCCCAGTGTTCGAATGGGAAGAGCCACTCCGCCGACGTGGTTGGGAGGATTACCATGGCCGCGACCCGCCGCCTCGCCGCGATCCTAGCCGCCGATGTGGCGGGGTATTCGCGGCTGATGGGGGCCGACGAGGAAGGCACGCTCGAACGCCTCAAGCCGCTGCGCCGCGAGCTCCTCGATCCGAAAATCACCGCCCACAGGGGCCGCATCGTCGAGATTGCGCTCTCTAAGGATGACGACTAGTTAAGTTACTAGTCATCACGGAGGCGCTGATGAGTTGACCGGTACAGGAAGCGAAGGCCCGATTTAGTGAATTGCTCGAAAAGAGCGTGACCGAAGGGCCGCAAATCGTCACGAAGCGGGGTGTCGAGACGGCCGTCTTAGTACCGATCGATGAGTGGCGCAGGCTGCAGCAACGAGCTCGGCCGACGCTCAAGGAGCTTCTGCTTGCACCCGAGCCGCGGTTTGAGCTGGAGATCCCTGACCGCAATCGGTGGCGATGGCGATCCCCGCCCGAGCTTAAGTAATGTACCTGCTCGACACGAACATCATATCCGAGCTGCGCGTCCCAGGCCGCATAGCGGTGTCACCGCCTGGTTGTCGGGTGTGGCCTCGGACCAGATCTTTATCTCGGCGGTTACCCTCGGCGAACTTCAGGCGGGAGTGGAGAACGCCAGACAGCAGGATTCCGGGAGGGCCGGGAGCATCGAGGGCTGGATCGATGCCGTCGCCGCGTCTCAGAATATCTTGCCAATGGACGGAGGTGCCTTCCGCTGCTGGGCCCGGCTGATGCACGGAAAGCCCGCCGAACTCATCGCGGACGCGATGATCGCCGCCACTGCAGTGGTCCGCAATCTGACGGTAGTGACGCGGAACCCGCGCGATTTCGAGCGGCTCGGGGTGCCAACCTTTAGCCCCTTCCGCTGAGCTGGCCGTGACCACAACCCGCCGGCTCGCTGCGATCCTCGCTGCCGATGTTGTGGGGTATTCGCGGCTGATGGGGGCGGACGAGGAGGGCGCGCTCGAACGCCTCAAAGCGCTGCGCCGCGAACTGCTCGAACCGAAAATCGCCGAGTGCCGGGGCCGCATCCCCGGGCTTTTGACCCGGGGACCCGACCACCGGCGACGGCCTGCTGGCGTCCGGGCGATAATTATGGATCGATCTCAGCGTCGAACTCCGGCGCTGGTTGCGGCGGGCCAGATCGAGGAACTTGCGCTTGATGTCGGCGAACAGACGTGGAGGAAGGAACCCGTAGGCGAAAATCCCGGGCCTGCCCGGTATGGGCTCGAGGCCAGCATTCGGCCACTCGTCGACATTATGCTCGGAGACGACGACCCAACACGGTTCGTCGTCCAGCCCGACCGCTTGCCCGATCTTCGAGGGGATCTCGATCCCGACGGTGTCACTTGACGGGGGCGAATGCGTGATCGGCAGGATGACGACGAAGCGGGGTTGCAAAGACCAATCGCTGGCGGCGACGAGACAGGCCGGGCGGTCCTTACTCTGGTCGCGGCCGACAGAGGCCACCCGCAGCCACAGGTGATCGTATCGGATAACAAGGCCGGGCTCCGGCACCGCCACGGCCGGCGCTCACTCCATCAACGCGTCGAGCGGCGCATGCTCACCGTCCATCTCGGCGCGTTCGACAGCCTCGATCACGACCGCCGCCGCGTCAGCGGTCCGATGGGTCCGTCGGGCGGCTGCCACGAGCCAGTCATAATGATCGGCCGACATCAGCACGAGCTCCCTCGCCGCCGATGTGGCGGGGTATTCGCGGCTGATGGGGGCGGACGAGGAGGGCACGCCGCGCGATTCTTCGGATCGACGAGCTCGCGCCGGAGGTATTGACAAATCCGGATTAATACGGTATAAAATTGCGATACTGGCTATTAAGCCTGATCGGTCCGGAGGGGTAACCCGCCGGTGCGGGTCAGCAGGGCTGGTCTCCCTGCTCCGTCCCTCAGGCCTCCCTCAGGAAGGCGCGGATCTGCACCGAGAATTGGTTCGCAAGCCGTTGCTATCGCTAAATTTTTGGAAACGACTATGACATTTTCAGGGACGAAAAAACGCGTTTTCTCCCTGAGGTCAGGGAACTCGAGGGATCTTGCCGTGCTTCGAGCGGCTTGGCAAAGCGCACCCGACGGGCGGAGAATCGGCCCGACCTCATCGGGAGAAGTACGATGCCAAGAGGCTATGCCGAGACCTATCGCCGCTCGATCGAGCAGCCCGAGGAATTCTGGGTGGAAGCCGCCGAGGCGATCGATTGGGAAGGGCGCTGGGACCGAGTGTTGGACGCGAGCCGGCCGCCTTTCTATCGCTGGTTCCGCGGCGCGCGGCTCAACACTTGCTGGAACGCGCTCGACCGTCATGTCGCGGCCGGCCGCGGCGACCGCATCGCGCTGATCTGGGACAGCCCGGTGACCGGGCAGATCAAGCGGTTCACCTATCGCGAGCTGCGCGACGAGGTCGCCCGCCTCGCCGGCGTCCTTGCTAGCCTCGGGGTCGTCAGAGGTGACCGCGTGCTGATCTATATGCCGATGGTCCCCGAGGCGGCGATGGCGATGCTGGCGTGTGCGCGCATCGGTGCCGTCCACTCGGTGGTGTTCGGCGGATTTGCCGCGCACGAGCTCGCCACTCGGATCAACGACGCCAAGCCACGGGTCATTCTGTCGGCATCGTGCGGTATCGAGGTCAATCGCATCATCCCCTACAAGCCGCTGCTCGACGCCGCGATCGCCGAAGCAAATGCCAAGCCCGAGCATTGCGTGGTCCTGCAACGGCCGATGTGCCACGCCGAGCTGATGGGGGGCCGCGACCATGATTGGGGCGCGCTCGCGGCCGGCGCTCGGCCCGCCGGGTGCGTGCCGGTAATGGCGACCGACCCGCTCTACATTCTCTATACCTCGGGCACGACCGGGATCCCCAAGGGGGTGGTGCGCGACAATGGCGGCCATGCGGTCGCACTCCATTGGTCGCTGCGCAACATCTATGGGGTGACACCCGACGAGGTGTTCTGGACGGCGTCCGATGTCGGTTGGGTGGTTGGCCACTCCTACATCGTCTACGCCCCGCTGCTGTTGGGCTGCACGACGGTGATGTACGAGGGCAAGCCGGTCGGCACGCCCGATGCCGGTGCCTTCTGGCGGGTCATCGAGCAGCATCGGGTGCGGGTCTTCTTTACCGCGCCGACAGCGTTTCGCGCGATCAAGCGCGAAGATCCCGACGGGCGGTTGATCCGTCGGCACGATCTCGGGCAGTTCCGCGCCTTGTTCCTGGCCGGTGAACGCGCCGACCCGCCGACCGTCGCCTGGGCCGAGGAGCAGCTCGGTATCCCGGTCATCGACCATTGGTGGCAGACCGAGACCGGCTGGCCGATCGCCGCCAACTGTCTCGGCATAGAGCGGCTGCCGGTCAAGCACGGTTCGGCGACGCGTGCCGTGCCGGGCTGGGATGTGCGCGTGCTCGACGCCGAAGCCGAAGGGGCGGCGCGCGAGCTGAAGCCCGGCGAAATCGGCGCCCTGGCGGTCAAGTTACCATTGCCGCCGGGAGCGCTGCCCACCCTGTGGCAGGCCGACGACAAGTTCGTCTCGGCCTATCTGAGCGCTTTTCCCGGCTTCTATCAGACCGCCGATGCCGGGTTCATCGACAGCGACGGCTACATCCACGTGATGACCCGCACCGACGACATCATCAACGTCGCTGCCCACCGCCTCTCCACGGGGGAGATCGAGGAGGTTTTGGCGGCGCACCCCGATGTCGCCGAATGCGCGGTGATCGGCGTCGCCGATACGCTAAAAGGGCAAGTGCCGCTCGGCCTCTTGGTGCTCAAGGCCGGTGTCCTACGGCCGGCGGGCGAGGTCGAAGACGAAGCCGTGCAGCTCGTACGCGACCGTATCGGGCCGGTGGCGAGCTTCAAGACGGCACTTGTGGTTGCCGGTCTGCCCAAGACGCGATCGGGAAAGATTCTGCGCGGCACGATGCGCAAGATCGCCGACGGCGAAGACTACTTCATGCCGGCGACGATCGACGACCCGGCAGTGCTCGGCGAAATCGACGAGGCCCTCGCGCGAGCCGGGTACGCCAGAGGCAGGATTGCCTAGGTGTCGATCTGTTCCGCTTCCTCGCTGCCGAGCGCGGGCTCGCCCGCCGGGCGCCTCGCACGCGAGCGCGTGATCGCCTCCTCGAGCTCTTCAAAGGTGCACAGGCCGAGCTCGACCGGATGGCGCGGCTTGATGTTGGAGCTATTCCAATGCGTGCGGTCGCGCACCGCCGCGATCGTCGGCTTGGTCGTGCCGATCAGCTTCGAGATTTGCGCTTCGCTGAGCTCGGGATAGGTCTTCAGCAGAAAAGCAATCGCATCGGGCTTGTCTTGGCGCTTGGCGATCGGCGTGTAGCGCGGTCCTTTGTGGCGAAACAGCTGCGGCGGCAGCGCCTGAGGAGAGAGTTTGAGGCGCGCCTGAGGATCGGCCTGGCAACGCGCGATCTCCTCCGCGGTGGTCTGGCCATTAGCCACCGGATCGAGACCCTGCATCTGGTTGGCCACTTCGCCGTCGGCGATGGCTTGGATCTCGAGCGGGTGCTGCCCGCAGAAATCGGCGATCTGCTCGAAGGTAAGAGAGGTGTTCTCGACCAGCCACACGGCGGTCGCCTTGGGCATCAACGGTACAGCCATGACGATTTCCCACACTCGAGCGGCCGTCGGCACCCAGCGAGGCGGCACGCCTGAGAATTCTACGAAATTAGGGATTATATAACCTCCCGGCGCTGGCTGGGGAAGACCGCGAACGGAGGCGGCAATGGACGAATCGGAACCCGAACGGCGCAGCAAGCCGGCGCAGCCAAAGGATCTGAGCACCTTGGGGATAGAGGAGCTCGAAAATTATATCGCCGATCTCGAGGCCGAAATCGCCCGCGTTCGCGTCGAGATCGCCGCGAAACTCGGGCAACGCCGCGGCGCCGAAGCGCTGTTCAAGCGCTGATCGGGCGGTGTGTGCGAAGGTTTTTGGAATCATGTTCGGCTTAAGGAGAGCATATGTCGGGCAGCGCCGCGCAGCTATACGAAGAGGACTTTGTCCGCTGGACCGAAGAGCAAGCGAGCGCTCTACGTGACGCGGCCGGAGTCGGCACGAATTTACCTCTGGACTGGGAGAATCTAGCCGAGGAGATCGAGAGCTTGGGTCGATCCCAAAGACATGAACTGCGCAGCCGACTCGCAGTGATCCTGGAACATCTGATGAAGCTCGAGCACTCGCCGGCGATCGATCCGCGCACCGGCTGGATGGACACCATCAGCCGCGAACGGTTAAACATTGAGGATCTCCTACGGGATAGCCCGAGCCTCAAAAATCAACTCGAATCAATGATCGAGCAATTGAAGCCGCGGGTGACACGCTTAGCCACGGCTAGCTTGTTTGGTTATGGCGAGACGGTCAAAACGCTCCCGAATCCTATCTACACCGAAGATCAAGTGATCGGCGACTGGTTCCCGGGAGAAGACCCTCTCCCCGCGACCGGGGAGAGGGAGGGACCCGCGACAGCGGGAGGGTGAGGGCAGCCAGACTCGGCTAACCGAGGTGTTTGCGGAAGAACGCGGCGACGGGATCGAACGAAACGCTGCTTGAGCGCGCGTCGTTGGGGACATAGACGATATCGATGTCGCCGCCCGCTTTGCGGTAATTCGACACGAACCGCTCGGGCTCATTGCCCGGAAAATCGGAATCGTCGTCGTGGTAGTCGTGGACGATGTCGGGACGCCCCTGGACCCAGAGCGCCGGCGGGGTCGGCACCTTCTCGCCGCGTTCGAGGAGCAGCATCGGGTTGCCCTCGATCATCGCGGCTTCGGTGCCCCAGTACATGTCGTGCTTTTCTTTCATGCCGATCGAGAACGCCGGCGGGTTTGGCCCCTTCGCCAGCTTCTGGGCATTGCGATAGCGCGACAACGGGTTGATAACCGGCCACGACATCGCGACCGCGCGCACCGTCGCATCGACCGCGGGCGAGCCGGCCGGAAGCGGGACCGACGCATACCTCGAGTCATTCGGCCGCATCGCCGCCAGCATGGCGAGATGTCCGCCGCTCGACTGACCGGCAATGCCGACATGGTCGGGCCGGATCTTGAGGTCGCGCGCATGCGCCTTGACCCAGCGGACCGCGTAATTGATGTCGATCAGCGAGGTCGGGTATCCATCGGCCGCATGGCGGAAATTCAATGAAGCGACGACGAAGCCGTTCTTCGCCAGTGTTTCATCGAGACCCTGAGTGCCCGTCAGTTCTCCGCTGGTCCAGGCGCCGCCGTGAAGGTCGACGACCGCCGGGAACAGGCCGTCGCCCTTGGGCTTATAGAGGCGCGCGATCAGCGCTTTGTCGCCGTGGCGCAAATATTCGACATCTTCCTTGGTGATTTCATAAGTCGGCATCGTCACTCCCTTTCCGGGCTGCGTTCGTGCTCTTCATCTCGGCCGTTCGGGCGCCAAACGCTTCCGAACCCCGTAGCTGACGCGCTAGCCTACTCGCTATCGGAGACCCGCGAAAGACTGCGGGTGGAGAGCGAGGTCAGCGCATATTGCCGGTGTGGCCGAGCGAATAGCGGCCGGGCTGCGGCCAGACCGTCAGGCCGTGCGGCTCGAGGCCGACCGGGATGCTCCTGACCGCGCCGGTTGCCGTGTCGATGTCGTAGACGACATTGTCGAACCGACCCGACAGCCAAAGTCGCTTCCCGTCGGCGGTCACGTTGCCCATGTCGGGGCTGCCGCCGCCGGGAATGGACCAGGTCTTCTCGACCGTGCGGGTCGCGAAATCGATGACCGAGACGCTGCCCCGGCCGTGAGGCGGGGCGCGGGTCGAGTGCGAGCCGCGGTTGGCGACGTAGAGCTTGGTCGCATCGCGACTGGGGTAGAGCCCGTGGGTGCCGACCCCAGTTGGAATGAAATCGGTCTGGATGAAGCCATCGCCATCCACCAGGTACACGCCGTCGGCATGCATGTCGGCGATGTAGAAGATCGAGCCATCGGGCGAAATCCTGATGTCCTGCGGCATGCCCCTCTTCGTCAGCCGCAGATAGCCCAGCACCTGATGGTTGACGAGATCGATCTTGACCAGGCCGCCGCCGCGGAACTCGCAGGTAAAGATCGCGTAACGCCCGTCGATCGAGAAATCGGCGTGGTTGATGCCGGAGCAGCCCGGGGCGGCGACGGATTGCTGCAGCGCCATTGTTTGAGGATCGCGAAAGTCGAGTCGCTTGTGCCGTTCGGCCACCACGATCGCCGAACGGCCGTCAGGCGTGAAATAGAGATTGTAGGGATCGTCGACCGGAATGGCCGCGCCAGGCCTGCCGGTTTTGGGATCGATCGGCGTCAGGCTGCCGGATTTGCGCCGGCTGCCGTTGTTGGCGACCCACAAGGTCTTCAAATCCCATGATGGCACGACGTGCTGCGGGCTGAAGCCGACCGGCAAGCGATCCACCACCGTCAGGGTAGCCGGATCGATCACATAGACGCTGTTCGATCGGCGGTTGGGCACGTAGACGTGGGTCGGTATCCCGGCGACCGCGGGGCTCAGACGGTCGCTCGCGGTCGCGCTGTAGAGATTTTTCGAATCCGCGACGATAGGCATGCCCGGTATGCTGTCCACCGGATCGGCGCGAACCGCAAGCAGCTGTGAGGGGGCTGGCCGTGCGGTGCGGCTCACCGAGGCTGCGGTGGAGCACAAGGGCCCTGCACTGTCGCGCGAGGCCAGCGATGGCAGGGCGGAGCCGCCCAGCCAACCGCACAGCCCGAGCACCGTGACGAGCCAAAAGGCCACGCCGAACCAACGACGAATGTGCTGGCGCACAACAACCTCCGCATGCCCTAGGGTGAGCGTCGGGCGACAGCCTTTCTAACCGAGTCGACCGTCCGCGTCACGATCAGATCCACCCCCGCCTGTCCAATTTCGGCACTCGACTGGCGCGGGTCGCCGTGGACGCCTTCACCTGACCGCAGGCGATCGGCCCGCACTAAACGCGGATCCGTGGCGAGCATCAGGGAAGTGTCGGCGAGGCCGGCGTGGGTGCCGACCTCCTCGTCGTGAAAACCTTTGCCCTTCAACAACCGAGCGAATTCCGCTTGGCCGGCGCGGTAGTACTCCTCGATGGCGTGGACGCGAACGCTTGCCGCCGCCCATTCCCGATCGAGCCGATCGGCGACCGCCCTCTCGCCTCGCTGATAGCCGCCGTGATCGCCGAGAAAGACGATGTCGCGGAAACCGGCGAGCTTGAAGCTGCGCGCGGCGTATTCGAGAACTTTTTCGAACGTGTCCTCCGGTACGGTGATCGTGCCGGGAAACCGCATATGTTCGGTCGGCGGACTAACCTGGCCTTCGGGCACGTAGGCAATCACAGGTGCTACCAACGCATTTCCCAAGGCCCGCGCGATCTTCTCCGAAAGCACTTGCACGCGACGATTGTGCTTTCCCAGGGCCATATGCGGGCCGTTCTGCTCGGTCCCGCCGATCGGTACGAGAATCGTCGTCTTGCCGGACCCCACCAGGTCGCGCAGCTCGGTCCAAGTAAGCTCTTCGAGAAATACCGAATCGGGGGCTTGGGCGCATTCACCCGAGGCCGTGTGTGCGATCGTGAGGACCGACGCGAAAACGGCGAGAAGCCAGCGGGTCATTGCTTGACCGGCCGGAAGTCCCGATCGGGAAATGAAGAGGAGGTCGGCGACTGGATGACGATCACCCCGCGATCGGCGCTGCGGTGACAGGTGTTGCAGGCCGCCGTCAACTGTTCATAGGCGGCGGTGACGCGGCTGGGATCGCTGGCCTTGGTCGCCTGGTCGAGTGCGGCCATCGCCTCCTTGGTCACCGCAGGCATCATCTCGGCGATCGAGAAATCGCGCCACTTCGGCCATGCCTCGGTCGCTCGATCGAGGGCTTGCTGTAATTCGTGCAGCTCGTAGGCGGCGTAGGGCCAGTTCCCCTCACGGACAGCCAGATCGCCGAGACTAGGAGTGTAAGGCTTTTGTTGAGCGGTCGCGTCCCTGATTGCAGCCGAAAGGACCAAGGCGACGAGCGGGAGGAGGAATCGAAAATGTCGCTTCATGGTGTCTCTTTTCCGCCCGGCTGGGCTCAGCCGATCGCGGCCACCGCGGTCGCCCCGAGAGCGCCGAGGATGACGACGAGCCAGGGCGGCACCGCCCACAGCGCCAGCAGCAGAAAGGCCACGATCCCGATCGCGAAATCTGCGGGCGCAAGGATCGCGCTCGTCCATATCGGGTTATAGAGCGCCGCGAGCAGCAGGCCCACCACCGCAGCGTTGACGCCGCGCAACGCCGACTGCACCGTGGCCCGGCGCCGCAGGCTGTCCCAGAACGGCAGCGCGCCGATCAGCAGCAAGAAGGACGGCAGAAAGATCGCGACGAGGCAAATCACCCCGCCCACCCAGCCGTTGGGGCCGGGGTTCATGACTGTGCCGAGATAGGCGGCGAAGGTGAAGAGCGGACCCGGGACGGCCTGCGCCGCGCCATAGCCGGCGAGAAAGGCGTCGTTGGTCGCCCACCCAGGCGGCACGACCTCGGCCTGAAGCAGCGGCAGCACGACATGCCCGCCACCGAACACCAGCGCGCCCGAGCGGTAGAACGAGTCGACAAGAGCGATGGTATGCGACGGCACCGCCGCCGAGAGCAGCGGGAGACCGAACAGCAGCGCCACGAAGGTGATGGCGGCAGTCAGCGAAAGGGCTCGTGGCAAATGGATGGCGAGGGGCGCTTGCGGCTGCACGGTCGCGGTATTGCGCAGCAATCCCCAGCCGATCAGCCCGCCGGCGACAATCGCACCGATCTGGCCGATGGCGGAGGGGATCAAGAGCGCGAGGATCGCTGCGCCGACGGCGATCGTGGCGCGCTCGCGGTCCGGACACAGATTGCGCGCCATGCCCCACACCGCCTGGGCGACGACCGCGACCGCGATGATCTTCAAACCGTGCAGCCAGGCCGCCTGGGAGAGGTCGCCCAACTCGGTCACGCCATACCCGAAGAGGATCATCGCCAGGGCCGACGGTGTCGTAAAGCCGAGCCAGGCCGCGAAGGCCCCGGGCAGACCGGCGCGCAGGATGCCCAAGCTGATCCCGACCTGACTGCTCGCAGGTCCCGGCAGGAATTGGCAAAGCGCCACGACGTCGGCAAAAGCCGGCTCGTCGAGCCAGCGGCGCCGCTCGACAAACTCGGCCCGGAAATAGCCGAGATGCGCCACCGGACCGCCGAACGAGGTCAGCCCCAAACGGAGGAAGATGCGCAGCACCTCAAGCGCCGAGCCGCCGCGGAGAGCGACCTTATCGGTTGCGGCGACACTCATCTCGCGGCTCGCCAAAGCCGCTCGGTCACGTCCTCTGGGCGACAGCACTCCGCGGATTGAGGCTCTGGATATGCCCGCTCTCGGTGCCGGCCGTCGGGTCGATGACGGCATTGATCAGCGCTGGCTTGCCCGAGGCGAGCGCCTCGCTCACGGCCCTGGTGAGGCTCGGCGTGTCAGTCGCGTGGTACCCGGCCCCGCCGAAGGCCTCGATCATTTTCTCGTAGCGCGCGTCGCGCAGCAGGCCGGTCGGCGAATACGGCCTATCCTTTGGATCGCCGCGGTAGACGCCGTTGTTGTTGAAGATGACCGTCGTCACCGGCAGCTCGTAGCGGCAGATCGTCTCGATCTCCATGCCGCTAAAACCAAAGGCGCTGTCGCCCTCGATCGCGAGGACTGGCTTCCCGGTCACCGCGGCGGCACCAATCGCGTAGCCCATGCCGATGCCCATGACACCCCAGGTGCCGCTGTCGAGCCGGTGGCGCGGCTTATCCATGTCGATGATGTTGCGGCCAAAGTCGAGCGTGTTGGCACCCTCGTTGACGACATACACATCCGGCTGGGTGGCGAGCGCATTGCGCACCGCGCGCAGCGCTGAGGAAAAATTCATCGGGGTCGGATCGGCGTTGAGGCGCGCTGCCATGCGCTCGATGTTCTGCTGCTTGCGGTTGCCGATCTCGTCCATCCAGTCCGCCTGGCGCCTGACCTGTCCCGGCTTCATCGCGGCGTTGAACGCCGCGAAAGCCGATTTGATGTCGCCGACGACCGGTGCCGCGATCGGCCGGTTGCTGTCGATCTCGGTTGGTGAGATGTCGATTTGCACAATCCGCGTCGTCTCAGACCACAGCGGCGTCCGGCCGTGCGACAACAGCCAGTTGAGCCGCGCCCCAGCCAGCATCACGACATCGGCGTTGCCGATCGCATACGAGCGAGCGGCCGCAGCCGATTGCGGATGCTCGTCGGGCAAGAGGCCCTTGGCCATCGACATCGGCAGGAACGGAATGCCGGTCGTCTCGATGAACGACCGGATCTCCTCGTCCGCCCGCGCATAGGCGGCACCCTTGCCGAGGATCACGAGGGGGCGCTGGGCATTGGCCAGCAGCTCGATGGCGCGCGCGACTGACCCGGGCGCCGGAGGCTGCGGCGGCGCCGGATCGACGACCTTCACCAGCGACTTCTTCGCCGTCGCGACATCGAGCGCCGAGCCGAGCACCTCGGCCGTCAGGTCGAGATAGACGCCGCCCGGACGCCCCGAGGAGGCGGCGCGGATTGCGCGCGCAATGCCGATGCCGATGTCTTGCGGGCGGTTGATACGGTAGGCCGCCTTTGCATAGGGCCTGGCGGCATTTAGCTGGTCGAGCTCCTCGTAATCGCCTTGCTCGAGATCGACGATCGCCCGGTCGCTCGACCCGCTGATCATGATCATCGGGAAACAGTTGGTCGTGGCGTTGGCTAAGGCGACCAACCCGTTCAGGAAGCCGGGGGCCGAGACTGTCATGCAGATGCCCGGCTTCTGCGTCAGATACCCGGCGATCGCGGCCGCGTTCCCGGCCGACTGCTCATGCCGAAAGCCCAGGTAGCGGATCCCTTCAGCCTGAGCCAACCGCAGCAAATCGGTGATCGGGATGCCGGCCACCCCAAAGATCGTGTCGACCCCGTTCAGCTTCAGCGCCTCCACCACCAGGTGAAAGCCGTCCGTCATATCCCCAGGCATATCCTCTGCGCTCATATCGTCCACCATTCTGAGGGTGGAGCGATTCGTAGGGCGGGTGGAGCGGTAGCGCAACCCGCCATCGCTTCCGCCGGCACCACGGCGGGTTAAACCCGCCCTACACTCGCGCATCCTTGGGAGGCGGCGTTTGGGCGAGACTGGCTTTACGCGCCAGCGGGCGCGTCAATCGTGCGCAGCGGCGCAGGGCGCGTGACCGGGCGCGCACCCGCCGTGCGACGCGCGCGGCCTCGGCGGGCGCAATCTGGCCGCGCGCAACCGCTGTCATAACGGCGGCGAGCACCTGCCGGAAATCCTCGACCGTGCGCAGCGACGACAGGTCGATCCCGAGACGCTCGGCCGGGTCGGTGGCGGCGAGCGGCGGCGCCAACACTTGCGCGGCAAGGGGCCGCAACAGATCGGGCTTGCGCTCGAGCAGATGCAGCAAAGCCTGCGGGCTCAGCGGCCGGGCGACAAGATCGGGCACGCGCCGCTTGGGATTGCGGATGCCGGGCGGCCGGCCGCGCGGGTTGCCCGAGCTTCCTTTGGCGAAGCGCCCGCGCGTGTCGCGCGGGCGAGGCAAAAAGCGATCAGGACCAAGGGATTGATATTCCTCGATTCGGGGTCTGGAAAGCAGCAGGGAGCAGCGCGGGGAAAGGGGATCGGCAACGGCTTCCGACATCGGCGAAGCTCCGAGGCGAGCAAAGGCCGAAATATCGGTTCACGATCTGTTCTTGTCAAGGCCAATTCGCAGGCTGGTGAGCTGGCCTTTCGCCAGGCCTTGCCGTACTCTCCCCGCAGGGCCTGCGGCTAGGGAGTGAAGCGCGATGCCAGCGCGGACGGGACGGCAATACCTCAACG
>Ga0210406_10000627_pt1 | contig 47769 bp, 34 predicted proteins | sample IncBWC30MmetaG_FD_155454 | JGI IMG/M metagenome (GOLD analysis project Ga0210406, IMG submission 155454) | Forest soil microbial communities from Barre Woods Harvard Forest LTER site, Petersham, Massachusetts, United States - Inc-BW-C-30-M | ecosystem: Environmental > Terrestrial > Soil >...
TGCTGCAGCGCGTGCAGCCCGAGGTAAGCCAGCTTCTCCGCCTCCGGATGGGAAAAGATCGCCACCACTCCGCACTCGTCATGAAATTTGTCAGAAATCAGCATTTAGCCCTTAGCCTTTAGCAGTTAGCTTCAACCTCTAATATTGATGACCACGTGGAGAAGGCCGGACGCTCGGAGCACTCGGCGGTCCTCTGTGTTCCTCAGTGGCGAAAGCCTTCTGCCTTTGATCAGTCTGCCGCGACCAACTCCGGATCGGTGCCCAGCGCCGCCTCCAGAGCGCCCTCGTACGCACCATTCAGTTCAGAAACCTTTTCCGAAATGACGAGCTTGCCGTCAAGAGAGATTTCCAGCCGTCCCGGAATCGTCTCTCCAATGACTTCTGCCTCAGCGCCATGCTTCCCGGTTATTTCTTTGATTCGCGCCACCTTCGCCGGGTCGCAGGAGATCACAATCCGGCTGGCGTCCTCTCCAAACAAGGCAAACTCAGCACACAGGCCGCCCGATGCCAGATTCACCTGCGCGCCAACGCCCGCCGGCAATGTTTTTTCAGCTAACGCGACCGCCAAGCCACCATCGGCGCAATCGTGCGTCGACTCAACCAGACCAAGCTCGATTAATTCGATGATCGCCTTCTGCAGCCCGGCTTCTTTCTCAAGGTCGAGTTCTGGAGGATATCCCCAGAACGTGCTCAAAATCTCCTTCGCGTATTCCGAAGACCCGAATTCACTCTCAGCATCGGTGATATCGCCCGACTCTCCCGCGCGCAATAGCACAATCGTGCGCCCAGCGGCCGCGAAAGGCATTTTCGCGGCCTTGTGCACGTCCGCAATCGTGCCCACGACTCCAAGCACCGGCGTGGGATAAATGCCTTCCCCGAGGGTCTCGTTGTAAAAGCTGACATTGCCGCCGGTGATGGGAATTTCCAACTCCTCGCAAGCCTTGGTGATCCCATCAATGGTTTGCGAGAATTGCCACATGATGTGCGGTTTTTCTGGATTCCCGAAGTTCAAGCAATTGGTCGCACCCATGGGGGTTGCTCCCGAGCACGCCACCTTGCGCGCAGCTTCGGCGACCGCATGCATCGCTCCCAACCGCGGATCGAGATAGCACCACCGCCCGTTTCCGTCTAACGCCATCGCCAGGCCGCGCTCGGACCCTTTAATACGGATCACCCCGGCGTCCCCGGCTCCCGGCGCTTCGATCGTGTTGGTCTGCACCATGTGGTCGTATTGCTGCCACACCCAGCGCTTGCCGCAGACGTTCGGGCTGGCCAGCAACTGCCTGAGAGTCGCCGTGAAGTCGGTGGTTACGCCGAGTTTGATGTTCTCCGGCATCTCGCGCGGCACCGGCGGTTCCCATCGCGTCAGCGGACGTTTGTAGACGGGGGCATCGTCGGTCAGCGCCGGATTCGGAATCTCGGCCACAACTTTGCCGTGCTCCAGCACGCGGAGTTTGTTGTCAGTCGTGACCTTGCCCACCTCGACCGCGTCGAGTCCCCATTTTTCGAAAACTCGGAATACTTCCTGCTCGCGCCCTTTTTGCGCCACCAGCAGCATTCGCTCTTGCGACTCGCTGAGCATGATCTCGTAGGGAGTCATTCCGGTTTCACGCTGCGGCACGCGGTCGAGTTCAATTTCAATGCCCACGCTGCCGCGTCCGCCCATTTCGCAGGTCGAACAGGTCAATCCGGCCGCGCCCATGTCTTGAATGCCGACGATCGCGCCCGTCTGCATGGCCTCAAGGCAAGCTTCGAGCAGCAATTTTTCCAGAAACGGATCGCCGACCTGCACATTCGGCCGCTTCGCTTCCGAGGCTTCGCTAAATTCCTCGCTGGCCATGGTTGCGCCGTGAATGCCGTCGCGTCCGGTCTTGGCGCCCACATAGATCACAGGATTCCCTTCGCCGGCCGCCTTTGCATAGAAGATTTCATTCTTCCTTACCAGGCCCAGGGCGAAGGCGTTGACCAGGGGGTTCCCCGAATAGCAGGACTCGAACTTCGTCTCGCCGCCCAGGTTCGGTACCCCGAAACAATTGCCGTAAGAAGCCACCCCGCTGACCACCCCGTCAAGCACCGAATGATTTTTGTGCAGTTCTTTTTGCGAAACCTCCTTGGACGGTGTGATCGGTCCGAACCGCAAAGAATCCATGACTGCGACTGGCCGCGCTCCCATTGTGAAGATATCGCGCAGAATCCCGCCGACGCCTGTGGTTGCGCCCTGAAAAGGTTCAATGAACGACGGATGATTGTGAGATTCGATCTTAAAGGCGCAGGCCCAGCCCTCGCCAATATCGATGATGCCGGCGTTCTCTCCGGGGCCCTGCAGCACGAGTTTGCTGCGGGTCGGCAGGCGCTTCAAGTGTATGCGTGACGACTTGTAGGAGCAGTGCTCGCTCCACATCACGCTGAAGATGCCGAGTTCGGTGAGCGTGGGCTCGCGCTGCCCGAGAAGTTGCTTGATCTTCTCGAATTCATCGGGCGTAAGGCCATGCTGCCGGAGGGTCTCCGGAGAAAAGGCAGAGGTCAAAGAGGTAGCCATGGGAAGAGCTTCTATTGTCGCATTTCGGAGCTCGGGAGGGTAGGGCCGCCGCAAGCTGATTTTGAGGATTTCTCCTGCTACGATTCTCTTAATGAAATCGATCATTGTAGGCACTGCGGGGCACATCGACCACGGGAAAACAGCGCTGGTGAAGGCCCTGACCGGCATGGATGCCGACCGGCTCGAGGAAGAGAAGCGCCGCGGCATCACCATTGATCTGGGGTTCGCGCACATGGACTTGCCAAGCGCAAACGGCGAACCCCTGCACCTTGGTTTTGTGGACGTGCCCGGCCATGAGCGGTTCGTGCGCAACATGCTGGCTGGCGTGGGTGGCATCGATCTCGTACTACTGGTCATCGCGGCCGATGAGTCGATCAAGCCGCAGACGCGGGAGCACTTCGACATTCTGCAATTGCTTGGAGTGCAACGCGGCATCACGGTACTTACCAAGACAGATGCGGTGGATCGAGAGATGCTCGATGTGGTGCGCTTGGAGGTGGAGGAGTTTCTGCGCGGAACGTTTCTGGAGCCGCCGAAGTCTCCCATGGTTAGCGTGAGTTCTTTGACCGGCGCTGGACTCGACGATCTGAAGCAGGCGATGATCGCGGCCGCCCAGCAAGTGCAACTGCGGGATTTACAGGCTCTCGCCCGCCTGCCCATCGATCGCGTGTTCACGATGAAGGGCTTTGGAACGGTAGTGACCGGAACCCTTCTCGCGGGAACGGTCCGTCGCGATAAAGAGCTAGAAGTCTTTCCCGTCGGCCGCAGGGTTCGGGTACGCGGGGTGCAGGTGCACGGACAGGCTGCCGAGACTGCGGTCGCCGGGCAGCGCACTGCGGTGAACCTCGTGGGCGCGAGCACCGAAGATTTGTCGAGGGGAATGACTCTGGCGCCAGTTGAGGCGTTCGCGGCTACCCGTCGCGTTGATGTACGGTTGCGCCTATTATCTTCTGCGCCGCGCCCGCTGAAACATCGCGCGCGGGTTCATTTCCACTCCAATACGATGGAGACGGTGGCCGAGATCGCGCTCGGGGGGACGAGACAACTTGCTCCTGGATCGGCTGCATTCGCCCGGCTGAAGCTTCCGGAGCCAACCCTCTTGCTGCCCGGAGATCGGTTCATTATTCGTCAGCTTTCGCCGATCGTGACGATAGGGGGAGGAATTGTGCTGGATCCCGCTCCCATGCCGCGCCAGCCCGAACTGGACGTTTTTCTCGAAACCTTGGCTGGCGACAACCCTGTTGCCAAGTTGACCGCGAGGATCCAAAGACGCGGCTACGCCGGAATCTCGGTGTCGCGCCTTATCGCCGAAACCGGATGGACCGAGGACTCGATCGAAGCTCGACTTGCGCAATCGTTGAAAGATTCGCGGGCGCTGCGGTTCGGTGACCGGTTCGTAGATGCGCTCGCTGTAGTCAGACTCCAGCAATTCATCGTAGGTTCCGTTGCCGCTTTCCACAAGCAGAACTCCCTGGTGGGCGGGATTACCCGGGAAGCGTTGCGGGAACAGGTAAAAGCGTCGCCAGAAGTGTTTACCGCCGTCCTCGATATGTTGGTTCATGAAAGGAATATCGAGACTGCCGGCGATTGGGTGCGATTGCCCGGTCACGGCGTAGTCATGAAGGACGAGGAATCCGAATCAAAAAAGAAGATCGAAGCAGCGTTTGCCGCCGCTGGATTGAAAGTCCCCTCGCTTCACGAGGTGATCGCGGGGCTGAAGGTGGACAAAGCGCGGGCGCAGAAGATCGTCACCCTGTTGTTGCGGGACAAGGTGTTGGCCAAGATCTCCGAAGAACTCGTTTTTCATCGCAGCGCGCTGGAAGAGTTGCGGGGCCTGATCGCAGCGCAGAAAAAGAAATCCCCCAAAATGGACGTCGCGAAGTTCAAAGAGCTCACGGGAGTCAGCCGTAAATATGCCATCCCTTTGCTGGAATACTTGGACCGGGAACGGGTAACGAAGCGGGTCGGGGATGCGCGAGAAATTCTTTGAGTTCACGAAGCAGACTTGCGGCCGCGGATTTCACAGATCGATACTGATACGAGCGATTCTTGATGGTTTATCCGCGCGAATCGGCGCAGATCCGTGGCCGAATGGTCATATCTTTTCTTCCGGAAACTCCACTTCTAAACCCAGCGGGTCGGTGAAGCGATTGGTGAGATTCGCGAGGCCTGTCAGCAGGTGTATGTCGACGATTTCAGGTTCAGAGAAGTGCTTGCGCAACGGTTCGAATTCAATGTCGGTGATGTCGTGCGGCGCGCGCGTTAGTTTGTCGACATAGGCGAGGGCGGCGCGTTCCTTTTCGCTGTAGCGGGAGGAGTCACCGGCCTTAAGCGCCGACCAGTCCTCTGAGGTCAATCCTGCCCGCTTCGACGAAGCGAGATGGTGCTCGGTGCAATAATGGCATCCGTTGATCAGCGAGACGCGAAGGTAAATGAGCTCGTACAACTTTTTGTCGAGGGACCGACCCACGCTGGCATAGAAAGGCAAAAAGTTCTTCAACATCTCCGGGCGGTGGGCCAGTGCTTTCTGCGCGTTGCCGGGCTTGCCGCGGAGTGTCTTTTCGTAGATTTCCTTAACCTCGGGGCCTGCCGATTCAGGGCTGATCAAGCTGATGCGTGCCATCAAATCCTCCACCAGGAAAGCTGATCTCACATCATAATAGAATATGGTGAGCAACATAAAATATGGTGAGCAACTTGGGCGCATCGGATTTCCCGCACTCGCCAAGGAGACGAGGAGTATGAAGCCAGTGCGAGTTTTAGTGCTCTTTGTCGGGGCGACTTTGATCCCGCTGTCCGCGCAAACCGAGTCCGACTCGGCGATTAAGTCGAAAATCGTCGCCCTCGAGCAGTTGTGGAATCAAGCTTACAAGTCAGGGGATACCAAGGCGCTGGATTTCATTCTCGACGATGCCATCGTTCTCGTGAACGACGACGGTTCGGTGCAGACCAAAGCCGAGTTTCTGGCCAGCGTGAAATCGTCCGCGCCGCAGTCCAGCGGCCAGCAGCAACAAGTCGCACCCGAGTCGTTCCACGTGCATGTGTTCGATAATGTTGCGATCGCGACAGGCGTGATGCGCGTGAAAGGCGTCGAAGGCGGCAAGGCTTATGCACGACACGAACGCTTCGTCGACACCTGGTTGTTGAAGCACGGAAACTGGGTTTGCGTCGGAACCGGCGCCACCCCCGTTTTACACTGAAAGCGGGTGCCCGCGAAATTCTCCACCTGAAAATGCTTCGGATTCGTCCTGCCGCCATCCACGACGCGGCGCTGCTGCGCACGATGATCCGCGAACTCGCGGAGTTTGAGCACGCGCTCGACTTCGTGACCATTACCGCGGAAGAGCTGGCGCGGGACGGGTTTGAGAAGGCGCCCCGCTTCCGCGCTTTCATTGCGGAATGGGAGGGGCATGCGGCCGGTTACGCCCTGTTCTTCGGTTACTATTCAACCTGGCGGGGAAAGGGATTGTTTCTGGAGGATCTCTTCGTGAGGCAGGCGTTTCGTGGTCGTGGGATCGGGAAGGCGCTGCTGGCATCGGTGGCGCGGATTGCAGTCGACGAGCGATGTTACGGAATACACTGGGAAGTACTTGACTGGAACCAGAAGGCGATCGAGCTGTACTCGGCGCTGGGAGCGACGTTCCAGGATCAGTGGCGGCCAGTTCTATTGACCGACGAAGCGCTACGTCGACTGGCGGAGAAAGCACTGTGAAGCTGAAAAGCGACAAACCGACCGAGCCGATTCGTCGGTTTGCCAACCGGGCCGCTTGGGCCGTGTGGCTTGAGAAGAATCATCGCAATCGGCCAGGATTGTGGCTGAGGTTCGCGAAAAAAGGGTCAGGGGTTCGATCCGTGACCTACGCCGAGGCGCTTGAAGTAGCGTTGTGTTACGGGTGGATTGATGGGCAGAAGCGCGGCGAAAGCGAGCAGGCGTGGCTGCAACGATTTCTTCCTCGGTCCGCCAAGAGCATCTGGTCGAAGATCAACCGCGACAAGGTTGTCGCTCTCATGGCCAGCGGCCAGATGAAACCTGCGGGCCTCGAAGTGGTCGGGGCCGCAAAGAAAGCGGGCAGTTGGCATGCGGCCTATGATTCGCCCAAAGGCGCGAAAGTTCCCGGGGATTTTCAGACGGCATTGGACGCGAGTCCGCGAGCTTGGAAATTCTTCGAGTCACTCGACGGAGCGAATCGGTACGCGGTGTTGTTTCGGATCCAGACGGTGAAGAAGGCGGAGACCCGAGCCCGTAAGATAGCGGAATTTGTCGCCATGCTCGAAAGGAACGAGACCCTCCACGAGCCGCGAAAAGCTCGGCGACAGTCCAAGCAATCATGACCAACCGCATTCATGTTATCGGAGCAGGGCTGGCAGGATCCGAGGCGGCTTGGCAGTGCGCACGTCGCGGCCTGGAAGTGGAACTCTCGGAAATGCGGCCCGTGCGCTCGACTCCGGCCCACCAGACAGCGGATTTTGCCGAACTCGTGTGTTCGAACTCGCTTAAATCCGACAGCGAGAACACGGCTCCGTGGCTGCTGAAGGAAGAAATGCGGCGTGCCGGCTCGTTGCTGCTGCAGATTGCGCGGGAATGCGCGGTGCCGGCTGGGCACGCTTTAGCGGTAGACCGCGTCAGGTTCGCGGCTCGCGTGACCGAAGCGATCTCTAAGGAATCGCGGATTACAGTGCGACGGCAGGAAGTAACCGCGATTGACGAAGCGAACGACGTCACGATTATTGCCGGTGGTCCCCTGACTTCGGAGGCACTGGCTTCCGAGATTGCCAGATTGAGTCAACGGATAGAACAGACAAACCAAGAGCGGGCGGAGGCGCCCGCCCCTCACAGCCCGCATCTTTACTTTTACGATTCAATCAGTCCAATTGTTGAGGCAGACTCCATCGACATGTCGCGCGTCTACATGGCGGCGCGCTATGACAAGGGATCGGCGGATTACATCAACTGTCCGATGACGGCAGAGGAATACGGCCGGTTTTACGATGCGCTTCTGGCGGCGCAGTCGGTCGAAGAACGGGACTGGGAAAAATTGAATTATTTCGAAAGCTGCCTGCCGATTGAAGAGATCGCACGCCGGGGGCGCGACACGCTTCGCTTCGGGCCCATGAAGCCGGTGGGTTTAATCAATCCGCGCACCGGCAAGATGCCCTATGCCGTGGTGCAATTGCGGCAAGAGAATCTGCGGGCAGATTCCTACAATCTGGTCGGATTCCAAAATCATTTAAAGTTTGGCGAGCAAGCCCGCGTGCTGCGCCTGGTTCCGGGGTTGGAGAACGCGCGCTTCCTGCGATACGGGCAGATTCACCGCAATACCTATATCAATGCGCCGACTCTACTGCGCGACACTTTGCAGATGAAGGCGTACCCGCGGGTCTTCTTTGCCGGACAGATTTGTGGCGTGGAAGGGTACGTGGAGTCGATCGCAACCGGCATGTTGGCCGGCAGGCACGCCGCGGAACTGGCTTGCGGAGCCGAAATGGCGCCGGCCCCGCGGCCTTCCGCGTTCGGTTCGCTAACGCACTACGTTACCCACGCTGATCCGAAGAACTTCCAGCCGGCAAACATCACCTTCGATCTCCTGCCTCCGCTGGAGAAGAAGATTCGCGACCGCAAAGAGCGGCATGGTTTGCAATGTGAGCTGGCCCTCAAAGAGTTTGATGGCTGGCTGAAGCGCGCAGACCTGATTCCAGCGGCTGTGTGATGCTGGCTGGAGGACACCGATTTCGGCTCATTTGCCCCTAAAACCGTGCTGGGTGCGCGCAATGCCTCTTCCTAAAGCGTCCACTTTTCGGTCTTTTTCTGAAACAAAATGCTTGCAGGATGCGTATCTATGAGCACGTCAGTTGGGGATGACGTTCTGTTCCGGGCTGCGTCCAAGTAGTGACATGACGGTTCGTGATCTCATTTTCGATGTGCTGCGAACCCTGTGGTCGCACAAGCTGCGCGCGTTTCTTACGATGTTCGGGATCGCGTGGGGCATCGTTTCGATTGTGCTGATGGTGGCTGCCGGAGAAGGCTTGCGCAAAGGCCAGGAAGAACAAGCGCGAAACCTCGGCAAAGACGTGATGATTGTGTTTCATGGCCGCACCAGCCTGCAGGCCGGCGGCACCCACGCGGGCCGCGTGGTGCACTGGGACGATCCAGACGTTGCGGTGGTCCAATCCGAGTCGCCGGACTGCGAATACGCCATCCCCGAGCTCGAGCAAGATACGGTGCGCATCCACTCCAATTTCAACAACGCAGCTCTCACGGTGACCGGATCGTATCCGCAGTTCGGCTACATTCGCAGCCTCGACGTCGGCACCGGACGCTTCTATGACTGGGACGACATGCGGGAGTCCCGGCGCGTGGCGTTTCTTGGTTCCGACGCGGCCAAGCAATTGTTCCCGGGGCGCAATCCCGTGGGCGACTCCATCTATTTGAATGATTTTCCCTACACCGTCATTGGGGTGATGGCGAAGAAGAAGCAGGACTCCAGCTACGATGGCTGGGACGTGAATAAAGTCTTCGTGCCCTTCGCGGCGATGCGACGCGACTTCCCCGACAAACCTCCCGGCACAAATTCTACGTTTGACCAGTTGCTGGTCACTCCGAAATCGGTCGACCAGCATTTGGCCTGCAAGCGTGAAGTGCGCACAGCTCTAGCTCGCATGCATCGTTACGATCCGAACGACAAAGAAGCTTGTCCGATTTGGGATACGGTGCAGGAAGCGCAGGCCTTCAAGACGATGACCGATGGCATGAAATTCTTTCTGGGAGCGGTTGGGATCGTGACCTTGATTCTGGGTGGCATCGGGGTAATGAACGTGATGCTCGTTGCGGTGCGGGAGCGTACTCGCGAGATTGGCGTTCGCAAGGCAATTGGGGCGCCGGCGGGGACGATTCTGCGTCAATTTTTTATTGAAGCGCTCATCATCGCCGGATTGAGCGGAGGAGTCGGTCTAGGCGTAGCGTTTGGATTTTGCGCGCTGGTAAACATGTTGCCCATGCCGGATTTCTTTGCGGGATTGATTCCGAGTTGGAGTTCCGGCCTGATTGCTGCCGCGCTGCTGGGAGCGATCGCAGTGGGCGCTGCGCTCTATCCGGCGCGAAGGGCCGCGTCGATTGATCCGATTGAGGCCTTGCGCTATGAGGCCGGAGGATAGAGGGTTTTGGGGGACCGGGTCTTTGACCCGGCCGAGCGCAGCTCGGCTGCAACTCCGGTGCCACATCAAACCTATTGGCGTCAGCGCGGCTGTCTGGGTCGGAGATACGGACCCACAGATTCAAAGAAATGCTGATTGAAATCATTCTCGAAGCCTGGATCGCCCTGAAGCGCAACGTAACGCGCAGCTTCCTCACCATGTTGGGAATCGTGTGGGGCATCGCGACCGTGACTCTACTGATTGCTTACGGCAGCAGCTTTCGCAGCGTTCTCGTGCACGGGTTTGACGCGTTTGGCAAAAGCGTAGTCATCTGCTGGCCGCAGCAGACCAGCGAGCAACCCGGCGGTCAGCGTGCCGGAAAGAAGGTGGTTCTCGAGCAGGCAGATTTGGACATGGTGAAGGCCACTTCTCCGCTGGTAAAGCATGTATGCCTGGAGACCGTCCGGCGTCCCGGCATTGCGTACGGCGATCGCATGGTTGGGACCGCACCGGTGCGGGGAGTCTGTCCCGAATATGGGGAGATGCGGAACGAAGTCCCGGCAGAAGGCCGATGGATTAACGCCGAAGACGAACTGGAACGACGGCGCGTGATCTTCCTTGGCGGCCGGCTCAAGGAAGAGTTGTTCAGCGGGCGGCCGGCGGTGGGCGAGACGGTGCAAGTCTCCGGCGTGCGCTTCACCGTGATTGGCGTCATGGCGCGCAAGATTCAGCTGAGCAATTATTTCTCGAGCGACGATGAGTCGTCGTGGGTTCCATATTCGGCAGCCGGCGATTTGTGGAATACGCGGTATGCCGCGGTGATGTTGTTCGAGCCGATCGCTCCCCAGTTCGAGAAGAAGGCGATGGCGCAGGTGTTGGCCGCGGTGGCCACGCGTCAAAATTTTTCACCCACCGATCCCAAAGCATTTCAGATGTTCGGCCGGGATGAATTTCGCCCGGTCATCGATGCTCTCACGATCGGTTTGCAGGTTTTGTTGACCTTCATTGGAACATTGACTCTGGGCATCGGCGGCGTCGGAGTGATGAATATCATGCTCGTGTCGGTGGACGAGAGAATTCGCGAGATCGGCCTAAGGCGCGCACTAGGAGCGCGAAAGCGCCACATCAAGCTGCAATTTCTAGCCGAGACACTTCTGATCATGCTGATCGGCGGTGCCATTGGCGTCGTGCTGTCGTATCTCATCGCGTGGTCCGTTGGGACACTGCCGATGATGGGCCCGCTGTTTGAAGATGATTCCGGACAGGGCGATATTCATCTGCGCATTTCGATGATGACTGTGATCCTTTCCACGGCTGTCTTGCTGGTGGTGGGCGTGATCAGCGGCTTGGTCCCAGCAATGCGGGCATCGAAACTCGATCCGGTCGAAGCCCTGCGGTACGAGTAAACCAATGGCCAGCCCCCTCCTCGACTGCACTGGGTCGCTTGCGGGGGCGTTACCGACCTTCGTGGCCTGCAGAAATCGCCATTGGGCTCGCGCGTAATGTCCCAAAATTGATTTGCTCCGCTTGGCTATTCGCAGTACCTTGCTCTTGAGCTTTTCTGCCGAGGTGCATCTTGCCGATCTCCGCCGTGGATACGATCTCGCTTGCCTTCCAGCACACCAAACGGCAGTTGCTGCAACCGTTTCGCTTCTCGCAGTGGACTCGACTAGCGCTGGTCGGCTTGCTGGCCGGAGAGATGGGCTCCAGCGGGAGTTTCAACTTTCCTTCCAGCATTCCCCATCAGCCAGGTTCCTCGCGGCATTTCATGGATATAGATTTTCCGAAAATCGACCCCGCGGCCTTGGGAGCACTCATTGCGACTTTAGTAGTAGCCGGTCTCCTCTTCGTGATCGTGATGACGTACGTTAGCAGTGTGATGCGGTTCATCCTTTTCGACAGCGTCGTAGCCAAAGAATGTCACATCCGGCGGGGATGGAATCGCCGCCAACGACCTGGCTGGCGATATTTTCTGTGGCAGTTAAGCTTTATGCTGGCCACTTTTGGGGCAGTAGCGGTGTTACTGGGAATTCCCGCGGGTCTTGCCTTCGGGATGGGATGGTTTACCCAGCCTCGCGAACACGTGCTCGCCCTAGTACTCGGCGGGATATTGCTGTTCTTCGTGATGATGTTCGTCTTTCTGGTGGTGGGCGTAGTTCACGTGTTGACCAAAGATTTTGTGGTGCCGCAAATGGCTTTGGAGGATATCGGAGCAGTTGAGGGCTGGCGGCGGTTGTGGCCCAAGATCCAGGCTGAGCGAGGAGGCTACGCGGTGTACGTCGGCATGAAAATCGTGTTGGCGATCGGGGCGGGAATCGTCATCGGGGTGGCTTCCGTGATTCTGATTCTGATATTGGCGATTCCGACCGTGGGCTTGGCGATTATCGCTGCGCTTACTGGTAAGACAGCAGGATTGACGTGGAATGTCTTCACCATCACTGTCGCCGTGGTGGTGGCATGCATCTTGTTGGCGATCTTTATGTATTTGATCTCGCTAATCTCGGTGCCGGCCATTGTGTTCTTCCCGGCGTATGCGATCTATTTCTTTGCGGCGCGATATCGACCCTTGAGCCTCGTGTTGTATCCGCCACCGCCTCCGGCACCAGCTTTGGATAGCGGTGGGCCGACGATGCCTCTGTCGCCCCAGCCGATTGGATAACCACGACGTCGCTGGGGTCCGGCTGATCGACGAGCCGGCGGTGCCAGAGGTGGCACAGCTGGGTTACTTCTTCCCGTGGGTCCAGGAGAACCGGCGTCCGATAATGCACTTCACGATCAGATGGTCGGTGGAATGTGCCGTTCCTATTCCGACTCCAAAGTTAAACTCCCATTCTGGAGCGAAATCGATGTCGATCGCGGGGAAGAATTGCTGCTGCTGATCTCTGAGAGGGGCGAAGTCGGATAGCGAACCATAGGCCGCATAGTGTTCCAATCCGCCGGCAATCTTCTTTGTGAAGTCGTGGCTGACCTTTGGGTTGGCGAAAATGTAACGCCCTGGTTCACTCCTGGCCCGTGAGACCAGCGGTCGAGCGCAGGACTAAAACTAAACGCCAGATACCACGGGCCGATTTTTCGGTCGACGATCGGGCGAATCTCCCAGGCCCAGTTGTCGGGCGAAAAGGCGGCGCGCTGGTAGCCAAATTCAGTTGATAGGCTTACGCCCACGGGCCAGTGCCACTTCTCAGGGGCATGTACCCGCGCGGGCGAAGTGGTCACCCACCCACTGCCATCCGCCATCGGGCTGAATGCTCGAGAAAAGATAAAGCCAACTTCTGCCCAATCGTTGATGCCTTGCGTGAGTTCCAGCCTTTCGTGCTCTGCATGGTTGGGGGGAAGCAGGCCGTCCTCGACGGTTTTGCTGCCGCTAACCGAGAAATTGGAATGGATCTCGACCCTAGTGGAATGCGGTGTCTGGGTTTCCGCCGCATAGACTTGAATTTCGAAGTTGTCCTGGGCGGATGGCAGGGGAAAGCAAGAAAGCAGCGAAGAGAATAAGAACTGCGGGTCGCGGCCAGTAGGTCATTTGGCTAGCCGCCAGCGATGGCCCCGATGATCAGAAAAGGCTCTGCTCCGGACGCAACGGCGGCGGGCAGCGGGCTGTCCGGCGGCTCGTGCGACAAATCTTCTTCGCAGGCGAAGAAGCGCAGAAACGCCCGCCGCTGTTCGGTGCCGTGGTCGCGGATGGTGCCCCGCAGCATCGGGTAACGAGCCTCGAGTGCATCGAGGACCGAGCGCTGGGTCACCGCACCTTCGACCTCGATCTCGACCTCGCGGCCCACGTGCGCGAGCGTTCGAAGATGTTGCGGAAGTTCGACTCGAATCATTGCATCCACTCGGTTGCGGCGCCGATTCCCTGTTTCGGCGCTGCGTTTACCCAGGCGACCTCGACCAATCCGACGCTAGCATCTCGAGAGCGAGAAAGTCAAAATTCCACTCTTTCACAAAAAACGCGAAAGAATCGGGCACCCAGACCATTTCTTCCTTTCTTTCCCAATTCAACTCATTGCAGGGTCTGAACTTCGACCGACAGCACCGCTGGCAGATCGCGGACGATCGGGTTCCAACTATCTCCTGCATCGGCCGAGCAATATACCTGCCCACCCGAGGTGCCGAAGTAGATGCCGCACTTGTCGAGCGTGTCCACGGCCATAGCGTCACGCAGCACGTTGACGTAGCAGTTTTCTTGCGGCAAGCCTTGGGTGAGCGCTTCCCATTCGTTGCCTCCCGTTTTACTGCGGTACACGCGCAGTTTGCCCTCGTGAACGAAGTGCTCGCCGTCGCTTTTGATGGGGAGGACATAGATGGTTTCTGGTTCGTGCGAGTGCACGTCGATGACAAAGCCGAAATCGGTGGGGAGGTTGCCGCTGATTTTTGTCCACTGATCCCCGGCGTTGTCCGACCGCATGACGTCCCAATGCTTCTGCATGAACAGAACTCCCGGCCGTTTCGGGTTCATGGCGATGTGGTGGACGCAGTGGCCGATCTCAGCCGTCGGGTTAGGGATGTACTTGGAAAGCAAACCTTTATTGATCGGCTTCCAGTTCTTGCCTCCGTCGTCGGTGCGGAAGGCGCCCGCCGCCGAGATCGCAATGTAGATTCGGTCGGGGTTGCTGCGATCGAGAATGACGGTGTGCAGGCACATGCCTCCGGCGCCGGGTTGCCACTGAGGGCCGGTGCCGTGGCCGCGCAGTCCAGAGAGTTCCTTCCAGTTCTTGCCTCCGTCGGTCGAGCGAAAGAGAGCCGCGTCTTCCACCCCGGCATAGACGGTATCGGGATCGGTCAGCGACGGCTCGAGGTGCCAGACACGCTTGAACTCCCACGGATGTTGCTTGCCATCATAGAACTGATGTGTGGTCAAAGGTTTGCCTGTCTCGGCGGAGGTGTCGTAGACAAATTTGTTGCTCTCGCCTTTAGGCATGCCATCAGGGCCGGTGGTCTCGCCAGGAGGCGTTCCGGGCTGGTGCCAGGTTTTGCCACCATCGTCGGAGCGTTGAATGACCTGTCCGAACCAGCCGCTGGTCTGCGAAGCATAAATGCGATTCGGATCAGCGGGCGAGCCTTTGAGGTGATACAACTCCCAACCGGCAAAGTGCGGGCCGCTGACTTCCCAGTTTTGACGTTTGCCGTCTGCAGTAAGAATGAATGCGCCTTTGCGCGTACCTACCAAGACCCTGACGTTGCTCACGGTTACTCCTTCTTCGGCTTCCGGTTTCTTGTTCTCCGGACTGCAGTTGCAGCCCCCCAGATTTTATCCGAGGGGGCGATGGAGGAGTCAATGTCGTGGCAAGGTTTACTTTGACGCCACAGGACACACAGAGGTGCTGTTAGTGTTGGGCTGGACTCCAGCTAGTAGAGTCCGAACGCTCATAAGCTCGCACATAATCCACCAGCATGGTCTGCGGGAAGACGGAGGACGCGACCGGACTACCCGGCCACCTGCCGCCCACCGCGACGTTGAGCAAGAGAAAGAATGGGTGGTCGTAAACCCACTTCGTTCCTTTCGGCAGGTCGGCGGGTGTGCGAGTCGCGTATAGATGATCGTCGACGTAGAAACGAATCACGTTCGGTTCCCACTCAACAGAGAAAAGATGAAAGTCGTCGGCAAAGCGCTGATCATTTGGAAGTGGGTAGGGTGCGCCAATGCCGTTCCCGCCGGAATATCCGGGACCGTGGATCGTGCCGTGGACGATCGTGGGTTCCTTGCCGATGTTCTCCATGATGTCGATCTCGCCGCAGTGGGGCCAGCCCGGTTTGTCGATATCGGTGCCGAGCATCCAGAAGGCAGGCCAGATTCCTTGTCCACGAGGTATCTTGATGCGCGCCTCGAATCGTCCATAGGTCTGGGAAAACTTGCCCAAGGTTTTCAGGCGAGCGGAAGTGTAGTCTCTGGTGACGCCGTCCGCGCCCGTGTATTTTTCCCGCAGTACCTTGATGATGAGGTTGCCATTCTGCACTGAGGCGTTTTCAAGACGACTGGTGTAATACTCGAGTTCATCGTTGCCCCAGCCTCCTCCGCCCGTTTCGGTGACCCACTTCGACGAGTCGGCTGCGGAGCCATTGGGGCCATTAAATTCATCGCTCCATATCAGTTTCCAGGAAGAAGCGGCGGAGGTTGAGGTCTGCGCGGCGGCAGCTCCGCCGATCGCGCATGCGGCGACGATCAGAATCGCTGCCCGCAAAACAGGGCGCTGCCAATTCGATCCCATCGATAACCCCTCCGCGAAATTCTCAAACTTTCGAACTATACTCACGCACTATACTCAGAATGAAGCGACTTGTGCCAGGAGGGCCCGTGTCGAACGCACAGACCAGACGAAACTTTCTGAAATTATCCGCCGCCGGATTGACCGCGACCGCCGCTGCCGATTTGGCGTCGGCATTGGCTTCCTCCGCAGTAGTACCGCCGGCAGGAGACATCGCGGTGCGCGTAACCGGCGGCAAACTCCGTTATGCACCAGGAGAAACCCTGAAGTGGAGAACCACCGGCGCTACCGCTACCGCGGAGAACGCGATCGTGCTCGATCCTGGCAAGAAGTTTCAGGAAATGCTTGGATTTGGAGCTGCTTTCACCGATGCTTCCTGCTACATGTTCAATCAACTTCCGGCCCCGGCGCGTGATGATCTGTTTCATGAGCTGTTTCATCCGTCGGAGATGGGGCTTAGCGTGTGTCGAACATGCATTGGTTCCAGCGACTACTCCACCGAGGTGTTCAGTTACGACGAAGGCGAGCCCGATCTGGAGATGAAGAGGTTTTCGATTGCGCACGACCAGGCTTATGTTCTGCCGATGCTGCGATTGGCGCGCAAGGTGAATCCAGACATGTTTCTCTTCTCGTCGCCGTGGAGTCCCCCCGGCTGGATGAAAGTGGGAGGATCGATGCTCGGCGGTTCGATACGGCAACGCTACTTCGGTCCGTACGCCGAATATTTTGTGAAGTTCCTCAAGGCTTACGATGCTGAGGGCGTGCCGGTGCAGGCGGTCACTGTGCAAAACGAAGTGGATACCGATCAGGATGGCAGAATGCCCGCGTGCATATTTCCGCAGGAATACGAGATCGGATTCGTCAAAGGACATCTGGGCCCGCTGCTTCAGCAAAATGGCCTTTCTACGAAGATATGGGTTCTTGACCACAACTATAATTTGTGGGGCCGGGCCGTCTGCGAACTCGATGACGAAGGCCTCCGCAAATACTCGAACGCGATCGCATTCCACGGATATGTCGGTACTCCTGAAATGATGGACAAAGTCCACCTGGCGCATCCAGATGCGCAACTGTATTGGACGGAGGGAGGTCCCGACTACACAGCTCCCGACTACGCGACCGACTGGGCGAACTGGGCAAAGACGTTCACGCAGGCGACTCGCCACTGGTGCCAAGCGCTCAGCGGATGGAATCTGGCGCTCGATGAGAAAGGGCGACCGAACATTGGGCCATTTCCGTGCGGCGGGATGGTGACGATCCATTCTCAAACCAAGGAGATCACGCGCAGCGGTCAGTACTGGGCTTTTGCGCACTTCTCAAGAAACGTCCGCCGGGGCGCCAGGAGAATTGAGTCCACTGGCAAGATGGACGGAGTGCAGCAGGTTGCCTTCGAAAATCCCGATGGGCAGAAAGTTCTGGTCGTGACCAATGCCGGGCCAGCCGGAACCGCCAGTATTAACCAGGGAGGGCGCACAGCTGAAGTTAGCTTGGTACCTGATTCGGTGACGACTTTGGTTTGGAATTGACTCAACTCGCGACTTACTTTTCCGCTGGCGTTTTTGAGCCTACCGAGAGAAATATTTACCCAGTCTACACGACTATCTTCTGTAGAATCAGAGGCTTAGGTTTGGCATGGATTGTGCAGCCTTTTTCGCGTTCAGCCCTTATGGAGACTGGTTGCTTGCCTGCGAGAGCGAGGGGCGGAGAGGTTTCGATTCTCTCCGCGCCCCGTTTGCAAATCCTTGCCAGTGCCCTCGTCTCGAGACGCGGTCATCAAGGCCGCGACGCGGAACGTCTGAGGGTCCTGTCTTGATTCGTATTCGGAATCGCAAAGAGATGTCTTCCTCCGGATGTTTTCGGGGTAAGACCGGTGGGTAAGTTGCGGTTACGGAGGAGCTCTCCATGCGGCTACTAAGCGTTCGGCTGATCGTCTCGCTGATCATTGGCGTCACGTTGGTATCGCTTTGTTCGTCTTATTACCAGGTTCTGATGCTGAACCGGAGCCTGAAAAAGGACCTGCAGCGGCGTGCCGAGGTATTGGGAGAAAGTCTCGCCAGGAATGTCGAACGTGATCTGGACCGGGACTCCAAGCACACTTTACAACACACGGTTCAGCAGTTCGCCAATCGTGAACATCTCGCTGGACTCGCAGTCTACGATCCGCAAGGCCACCCGATCGCTGTTACGACGAACCTCCAGCCTTTGATGAGCAGTGCCCCCGCCATCGTGCTCGAATCTCTCCGGGAAAATCACAACACGGATGCGTTTCTGCGGATGGGGATTTCTTCGATCCACATCTATGCAGTGCCGCTGCATCGAGAAGATGAACTCATCGGAAGCCTGGCGATTGTTCATGACTCCGGGTACATCCGAGGGGAGAGCCTGCGCATCTGGCGGGAAACGTTTCTGAGCGCCTTGGCGCATGTGTTTCTAATCGCCCTGATCACGTTGCTAATCGTCCGCTGGAGCATCGCCGGACCGATCGCGCGGACCGCCAACTGGATGAAGGCCCTTCGCACGGGGCGAGGCGTAGTAAGGATCAAAGTCCCCGATCTAGAGATGTTTCGTCCGCTTGCGAGGGAAGTCGCGACTTTTGCGGAGAGCCTGAACGTTGCTCGCTCGGCTGCCGAGCTGGAAGCGCGTTTGCGCGAGACGGGAGAGTCCATTTGGACGGCCGATCGGCTCGCGGTGCATGTTCGCGCCCGACTGGAAGAGGGCAGGCTCTTCGTGGTCTCGAACCGCGAACCTTACATGCATGTACGGCGCGGCAAGTCGGTTGAAGTCAACGTGCCCGCCAGCGGCCTGGTGACCGCGATGGAACCGGTGCTACGGGCGTGCGACGGCACCTGGGTAGCGCACGGATCAGGCGACGCCGATCGGGAAACCGTAGATTCACACGACCGGTTGCAGGTCCCGCCGGATGATCCCCGATATGTCCTGCGGAGGGTCTGGCTGACGAAAGAAGAAGAGGAAGGCTATTACTACGGGTTTGCCAACGAAGGGCTCTGGCCGCTCTGCCATATCGCCCACACCCGCCCGCTTTTCCGTGCCAGCGACTGGCAGCATTATCAGGAAGTGAACCGAAAGTTCGCGGACGCTCTGCTGGAGGAAATGAAAGGCGTAAGCCGGCCGATCGTGTTGGTGCAGGATTACCACTTTGCTCTGTTACCCAGAATGATCAAGCAGAGCAGGCCGGACGCCCGCGTGGCAATTTTCTGGCATATCCCGTGGCCCAATCCGGAAGCGTTCGGGATTTGCCCTTGGCAGCGCGAACTGGTGGACGGGTTGCTGGGCGCCGACCTTGTCGGGTTCCACATTCAGGCGCACTGCACCAATTTTCTGCAAACGGTCGATCGAATTATGGAGTCGCGCATCGACTGGGAGCACCTTTCGGTCCAGCGCCTCGACCATCGCACGACCGTGCGGCCTTTCCCCATCAGCGTGGAATTCGCGGACGTGCCCGCAAACCCCATGCGCGAGTCTGCCTATGAGGAACGGGCGGCTCTGCTAAAGGTTTTGGGGGTTGAAGCTGCCTTGATGGGCATAGGCGTCGATCGTCTGGATTACACGAAGGGAGTGCTCGAACGGTTCCTGGCGGTAGAGCGCTTTCTCGAAAAATATCCGCGTTACCAGGGCGCATTCACGTTCGTTCAGATCGGCGCCCCAACTCGTACTCACATCAAGCGCTATCACGACTTGCAGGCCGAGGCGGAGGCGGAGGCCGATCGAATCAACTGGCGATTCCAGACCAATCAATGGAAGCCCATTGTTCTGTTGGTCCGGCAGCATAGTCATAAGGAAATCCTGCCCTACTATCGTGCCGCGGATTTATGCCTAGTGACCTCTTTGCACGACGGCATGAACCTCGTGGCGAAAGAATTCGTTGCTGCGAGAGCCGACGAACGAGGGGTCTTGATCCTCAGTTGTTTTACCGGTGCGGCGCGCGAATTGCGAGATGCCCTGCAGATCAATCCTTACGATATCGATCAGACCGCGGAGGCGATTCGGGCGGCCCTCGAAATGTCCCCCGAGGAAAAGCAGATGCGCATGCAGCGAATGCGGAAGCTGGTGCGTGAGAACAATGTCTACCGATGGGCGGGCGGTCTGATTGGAGAGCTGTGTGAAGTACGCCTGGACTCTACAGAAGGCGGCCAAAAATTCCGCGCAGACGCCTCCGTAGCGTAGCGATTGCGGCAGCCGCCCAGAGAAAACCTGATTTTCGGCCTTTTAATTCGCCAGCAAATCAGACAACCTCACTTCTCCGGAGTGCTACCTACTTAAGACACCAGCCTGATGCTGACGAGCGCACTCGTGAAAGAAAACTTTCCCATGACCACCAACCTGAAGCGCTGGCTCTGGCTGTTCCGAATCCTGGAGGAATTCAGGAGCGCTCGAGAGCCTCCACGGCGGATCCCGGGTTGGTGTTGGCAAGAGAGAAATACTTGCTCGGAAGTTTGGGAGCGATTTTCATCCTGCCAGGCAGGGTCCCCTTCTCGATCTGCCACAGAACGTTTTCCGCGGCCGACTCTCCCAATTCCGAGAGCCACATCCGGATATCATCGGCGAGCGGTTCTATAAGAGTTACGGAGTCGAGATCGACGCAAGCCATTGGCAGTGTCAATTCGGCCGGCAGAACGGCATCGATGGCGACGATGCCCTCGATCCCTCGTTGCTGAAGCTGGACGGAAATGTTGTTCCATCCGGCGTTGCGTTCCATGGCTCCAAGAACGAGCACATAACCCCTGCGGTGCAAGCGAGTCTGCACCCCGGCCAGCACGCGCGCGACGGCGGCCATACCGATATCCGAAGTTATGGCGGCAATCAGCCGAGTGCGCTTCGTGCGGAGAGACCGCGCCCACAAATTCGGACGATAGTTGAGTTCCGCGACTGCGCGGAGGACCCGATTTTTTGTGTGCTGCGGAATCGCTTTTGACGCTGGCGTGTCATTTAAAATCGCGGAAACCGAGCACGGAGCAAGTCCGACTCGTTCGGCCACAGTTCGCAGGGTGACCACGGCTTTTTTGTCTGACACATTTCCCCCTCATCCGGTTGTCCAGGATTCTCTAATACTTCCCAGTTGCTGCCAGCAGATCCTACTTGGATGACGAATTCATAACCACAACGGGAAACCCGTTCGCGGGGAACCAAACTACAAAAGTTTGGGGATCCTTCGGCGACGCGGCAGAAGGTGTAGCACTACTTTGAGGTAGAGGCGGTCACATAGTCCAACTCAAAAAATCCATTGTAAAGATCAGTGCAGAACCTGGGGAAAATGGCTCCGCGGATTACGGTCTTGCGATGAAGCCGCGCTTACGCGCTTCCTCGCAGGCTTCGACCGGATCGTGCCCGGTGACCTCTTTGTACCAAGCAGGATGAAACGTCCATGCCCAGGCTTCGCTGACGGCGCCGCGAATCATGGCCCGAAATGTTCCCGGCTCGCCGATCGTGCTGAGGTAAATGTGAATGAAGATTCCCCCGAGCATGATGACTGCGGAAATATCGTGCAGGATATAGCTGACTGCGACGGCCCAACGTCCGAACGTGCGCGCTCCAGCCCAGAGAATAATTCCGGTGATCAGATACACTACAGACCCGCCGACAATCTCCCAAAACTGCGCTTTCTGGCCGCCATTGAAAAATCCGGTGTCTGACGGCTCCATTTTTTCCTTGCCGCTGACCGTGTTGCTGAGGTTGCGCATCCAGCGAGTGTCAGCCTGCGTCCAGGTCATCGGCGCGATCCAGTTCAGCGCCTGCAGTCCGAAGAAAATCACAAATCCCAGCCCAAACCAGGGATGCAGAGCGCGGGCGAGCGGTCCGCCTCCGAAGATAGGGGTGAACCAGCGAAACAGCCACGGAAGATAAATGCCGAAGCCGGAGAACAGCGCCAGGAAAAAGCAGAGAGCAACCATCCAATGCAGAAAGCGGGTATAAACGCGGTGACGTTGCAACTCGCCAACGTAGACTTCGTTTTGCCCGATCCGGTCGAAGGCGTCTCGCGCTTTGTCATCGAAGCGTTCAACTGCGCTGGACATCAGACCCCTCCTTCTTCAGTTGCGGTTCAGGCTGCGGCAGGCGCGGCCCGACGGTCACGTAATGCAGCAGAACCCCGACTAAACCGAACAACGCGAAGGTTCCAAGCACGGGCTTGAACAGCCACTTCCAAACCGTGTAGCTCCAGGGGATGACTGGGTTCTTAGGCAAGCCGCCGTAGCGTTCAGGATTCTGGGCGTCGTGCAAAACATAAACGACGTGGGTGCCTCCGATGGATTGTGGATCGTAAACACCTGCGTCTTTAAATCCGAAGTTTTCGCGAAGCTGTTTGGCGCGTTCTTCGGCGACGTACTTCATGTCGTCCTTAGTGCCGAACTTCAGGCATCCCGTAGGGCAGGCCTTAATGCAAGCGGGCTCTAAGCCTCCTCCGACCCGGTCCGAGCACAAGGTGCACTTGTAGACTTTCTTCGTGGCCGGATTGAATTTCGGAATGTCATAGGGACATCCCGAGACACAGAACTCGCAACCGATGCAGTTTTCCTGCTGGAAGTCGACGATGCCATTGGTGTATTGCACGATCGCGCCATCGGCGGGACAGGCGCGCAGGCAGCCTGGGTCGGCGCAGTGCATGCATTGGTCTTTGCGCATGAGCCACTGGATCGTGCCGTCTTCCCGCTGGTGTTCGTTGAACTTGATCAAGTTCCAGAAATTCCACCGCGTCTCGGGCATCGTCTGGTAGGTATTGTCGAACGTGGTGGGACTGAACGGCATGTCGTTCCACTCGACGCATGCGACCTCGCAAGCTTTGCAGCCAATGCAAATCGTGGTGTCGATCAGCTTGCAGACCTCTGGATCGCGCTGCATGTCGAAACCAGCCGATGGCCCGGAGTGTCCCGAGATCTGCCGGACCTGTAGTGTCTTGCGATCGCTCATCGTTCACTTCCCATTTTGTTCCGAGTAGCGCGATCGTGGCGCTACACCTACGCTTTTTCTATCTTCACCAAGAATCCCTTGAACTCCGGAGTGAACGCGTTCGGATCGATCGCCGTCGGGGTCAGTTGATTCGCCAGGGTCTTTGCCGTCTTGCCTTCGTCTTCCGCAATGCCGCGGAATCCCCAATGAATGGGGATCCCAATCTGAAACATCTCTTTGCCGTCGATCTTCATGGGACGGATGCGGCGCGTCACCATCGCTTTGGCAATGTAGTGACTGCGCGCGCTGGTGACTTTGACGCGCTCTCCCCCGCGAATTCCCATACGGTCCGCAAGCTCCGCCGGAACCTCCACGAACGGCTCCGGCACCAGTTGTACGTTCATGGGATTATTCTTGGTCCAGTAGTGATAGTGCTCGGTCAAACGGTATGTGGTGCAGATCACGTTAAAGCCTTGGTCGACCGTGCCGTAGTTGTCCATGTCGGTCTTGTATTTCTTAACCACCGGATTGGTGGACTGGTTCGGATGCAGTGGATTCGCAATCGGACTTTCAAATGGTTCATAGAATTCGGGGAACGGCCCGTCTGCCATGCCGGCGAGCGGTACAAAAAGGCGGCCCACGCCCTCGGGATTCATGATGAAAGGCCCCATGTGATCTTTCGGTGGTGAGTCGGCTTTGAAGTCGGGCACGTCAACCCCAGCCCATGTTTGCCTGGACTCGTCCCACCAAACCAGTCGGCGGGGCGGATCCCAGGGCTTGCCATCGACATCGCAGGAAGCGCGGTTGTAGAGGACGCGCCGGTTGAGCGGCCACGACCATGCCCAGTTTGGATAGACGCCGAGACCAGAAGGATCCTCCGTCCCGCGACGCTGAGTCATCGCGCCAGCTTCCGTCCATGAGCCGCAGTACAGCCAGTTGCCGGAGAGAGTCGTGCCGTCATCCTTGAGCCAGGCGAAGCTCGGCAATTGCTGACCGGCCTTGATCGTTACATTCGTCTTGGGATCAGTGAGGTCGGCAGTCGCCTTTCCATTGAGCTCCTTCGCCACCTCGGCCAGCGATGGGCTATAGGGATTGGTGTAGGCGAACGATGCATTCAGGATCGGATCGGGAAACTTGCCTCCATCCTTCTGATACAGTTGGCGCACTTCGAGGAATATGGTCGCCAGGATTTCCTGATCCAGCCGGGCTTCGCCGGGCGGCGGCAGCGCGACATTTTTCCATTGCAGCCAGCGCGCGGAATTCACAAAGGTTCCGTCCTTCTCGGCAAAACCCGCGCCTGGCAGGCGATAGACCGTGGTATTAATCTGCTTCATCTCGTCGGTCGAGATGCCGGGCGCGCGCCAGAACTCGCTGGTCTCATCGGGATAGATTTCGCAAACCACCAGCCAGTCTGCCTTTTTCAAGGCGGCGATGTTTTTCTGGGAGTCCGGACCGATCATCACGCCGTTCATGCCGAAGGCGAAGATGCCTTTGATCTTGCCTTCGTACATGTCGTTCCAGATGTTCACCCACGAATAGTTGCGGTCGATCTTTGGTAAATAGTGAAATGCGAAGTCGTTTTCTTTGGTAGCCGCAGGACCGTACATCGCTTTGAGGAACGACACTGCAAACTTCGAAGTGTTCGACCAGTAGTTGTACGAATCCCACGGATCGGGCTTGGAGGGTGTCGGAGTGATTCGCTTTAAGTACGTGGCGAGATCAACATCGCCCGGGTTGGGCATCTTCAGATAACCCGGCAAAATGTCGAAGATGCCTGCCATGTCGGTGGCGCCTTGGATATTCGAATGCCCGCGCAAGGCGTTTACGCCGCCGCCGGCGCGACCTATATTGCCCATCAACAACTGCAACATTGCCGCCGTGCGGATGATCTGCGTGCCGAAGCTATGCTGCGTCCAGCCGACGGCATAGATGATCGTGGAGACCTTTTTCATGTCTCCGTCTTTGCGGACCGAAGTATACAGATCAGCGGCTTTCAGGAACTGTTCCTGTGGAATTCCGGTAATGCGTTCGACCATTTCCGGCGTGTAGCGCTCGTACTGCTGCTTGAGAAGTTGGAAGACGCATCGTGGATGCTGCAAAGAAAGGTCGAAGGCCATCTTCGGCGGCAATATCGGCGCGGGCGCGGCTCCGCCTTTCGCCCCTGCGGGACTTGCAGCTTGATATCCCTGTCCCTGACCGGTATCGCTGCCCTGCACGTGTGGTTGCTGAGACGCCGGAGTCGGCATGACCGGCTTTCCCGTCAGGTCTCCGCCTTCTTCGTAGTTCCAGGTTGCCTTGTCGTAGGTCTGCTTCACCGGATCGAAGCCGGAGTACAGCCCGTCATCCGGAAGTTTGAATCCATCCTTGATGATGAATGCCGCGTTCGTGTAATGGACCAGGTAGGCGTGGGCGATGCGATTGTTCTGAATCGCGTAGTTAATCACCCCGCCGAGAAAAGCAATATCCGAGCCGGCGCGAATCTGCACATACATGTCCGCGGTCGCGGCAGTGCGGGTGAGGCGCGGATCGACCACGATGGTTTTTGCATTGCGGTGAATCTTGGCTTCAATCGCCCACTTGAATCCGCAAGGATGGTTTTCGGCTGGATTCCCACCCATGATCAACATCATGTCGGTGTTCTTGATGTCGATCCAGCCATTGGTCATTGCCCCGCGTCCGAATGTTGGCCCCAAACTGGAGACCGTAGGGCCGTGTCAAACGCGGGCCTGGTTTTCCAGGTAGCAGACCCCCAGGCTGCGCATGCTTTTTACGACAAGATAGTTGAACTCGTTGGTATCGGTGCAGCCGCCGGTGAAGGCGATGCCTTCGCAGCGATTCACAGTGTGGCCTTGGCCGTCCTTTTCCAGGAACGAGTCGTCCCGGGTCTTTTTCACCTTCTGCGCGATCTCGCTGTAGGCCTGCTCCCAGGAAATGTCTTCCCAATCGGTGGCTCCCGGTCGTCTCACCTGGGGCTTGAGCAGGCGTCGATCATTCAGGATGTCTTGTTCGAGCGATGAGCCTTTGGGGCAAAGGGTTCCGCGATTGATGGGGTGATCGGGATCGCCCTCGACGTGAACCACTTGTGGGATCGCGTTTTTTGCCTTGTCGCCGAGTGTGTAAATAATCACGCCGCAGCTCACGGAACAGTAGGGACACGTGCTTCGTGTCTCGCTGGCGCGTGAAATTTTCAGGTTCTGGGTTTGGGCGTAGACAGGGGTGAGATCAAATCCAAGGGTGGAAATGCCGGCTCCTCCGACAATTGCGCCCTTGATGAAAGTTCTGCGGGAGAATTCCATACCAACCTCGGCAATCTAGCGCACGCGTTTAGCCGCCTCGAAACCGAAGACAAATCGAAGGTTGACAGAAGCTTAAAGTCGGGGCCGTCGCGCTACCTGTCCCACGACGACCAAACCGTATGGAAACTGATGCCGAAGAATATAAGCTTCCGCCACTAGGGTAGTCAATGGGAAGAGACCGTAGCGACCGTTAGCCCAGATTTCGCGGGTTGGCGGGTTGAGCTGGCCTATCCTCGTCTGTTGATGGTAGATTCGGTCCGCTGGGGAGAAGCTGATGGAACAACCGATGAGCATCGTCACGCTTGGCGTGTCCTTTCAGAACGCTGGGATTGCCCTTGCCTTGTACCCAAGGCACGAAACTTGCTAAGGATGCGAATGTTGCAGCCGATGGCCAGGCCGGGATCTCGCTCGCATACAACACCCGCAATCGAGAAGAAGTAGACTCGGTTGCTTCCGAGGCGGGAGCCGCTGACGCGGCCATTCTCAAACCCGCCCGGCAAGCCTTCTGGAGCGGTTATTCAAGATATTTCTCTGATCCGGACGAATTCTTATGGGAGGTCGCCTGGAATCCTTGTTTCGCCCTAGCGGAGGATGGAAGCATTCAACTTCCCGATTAACCAACGGATCGGGGTGCGCAGCGACAAGACCGATCCACGCCAGCACGTGATTTGTTCCTGTCCTCGGAAAAGGGCAATCGCGGTTTGAACAAACTGAGGCTTGGCGTCGAGGAAGACAGGTCCGTGGCCGCCATGGGCACGATCCAGAGCGCCGAACCGAGTATGGCGCGATCCATTTCTACTGCCATCTCAATTGGATCGAGAAAGTCGCGGTCGCCGTAGACGATGAGTGTTGACGCTGTGATCCTGGCCAAAACATGTAATGTGAAATTCATGTCGTCATAGCTGTCTTTCATGTTGCCTCCCATGCTGCTGCCAATCGCCTTGCCTCTTTTGACCCCAAGATGGTCCAACAGAGCGAGAGCATCTTGAGCGCATTGCCGGTGTGTGATTTTCTTTTTGCGGATTCTTCGGGCGTCCATGCCCGCGGGCGTCCGGAGCGATCAGCGAGTACTCCTGCAAGAATTGCTCGCGGTCGGCATGAAGCCAATCTTCATGGCAGCGGCCCTTCCATAGCAGAAACAGGAGCGGTTCTCCAGAACCGTCTGTCTCCTAAAACATGTCGATACCGTTGATCTGCGTGCTTCCAGTTTTCATGGGTGCAGCATGGCCGCCGGTGCCCCAACAAACACGCTTGGAAATGCCACGGTTATAATGGAGAATCCAGTTACAGCCAGCGCCGTTGAACATTTGTGCCCGCGCTTGGTATTTCACTTGCGACTGGGCTGATCGTCGGCGATGAAAGTCTCCCTCTGGCAGCGTCGGATCCATCGCGCACAAGAGCTTTCCCATCAGCATCCATTCGCGTCGGAAATTCTTGGGTTTTATATTCACCTCGCTCGCTTTCAGGAAGACTTATACCAGCGATTGAGCGGAGCGCCCCCTCAGAAAGACCATGCTGTTTCCATCTCGGCCGAGCTTCGGCCGGACGAACTGCAAAATCTCAGTTCCAGGTTTGAGTCGTTTCTGTCCGTGGCCGAATCGCAGGGGCCGAAGCCGTTAGCCGATTTGAGTCGCCAACTGCAGAATCGTGGAAGCCGCTTCTGGTCTGAGTTGTTGCAAAGCGGATGGGCGGCGAACTCAGCATCCGAAGCTCAGGGCCTGCTGGCTCGGGCTTTTCTTCAGCCCTACGCCGAACTGTTGCGTTCCCACGCCTCGTTGCGCCCGGCTTCGACTTCGCGCGCGCTATGTCCTTTCTGCAATCGAAAGCCGGTTCTCGGTGTGCTGCGCCCGCTGGGCGATGGGGGTGCGCGATCGATGGTTTGTTCCTTCTGCCTCGCCGAATGGGAGTTTCGGCGGATCGTTTGTCCGGGATGCGGCGAGGAGAACGACAAACATCTCCCGGTGTTCACGGCTAGCGAATTCGATTACATTCGGGTCGAGTCATGCGACACCTGCAAGACATATATTAAGAGTGTCGATCTCACGAAAAATGGGCGCGCCGAGCCGCTCGTAGACGAACTGGCATCCATTCCGCTCGATCTCTGGGCGAGTGAGCATGGCTACGCCAAACTGCAAAATAACCTCCTGGGAATGTAATTACGCGGCAAGATATTTTCAAAAAGTGAGCAACTTTGAACAGCCTCCGAGGAAGCCATGGCCTAACCTTTGCGGAAGACGTAAAGGGGACCAGCGACTCACAGTCGTGTTCCCTTCGGTGGCGCAGTCGGGTCTCGATAACCTCCCCGTAACCCCATCCACCCGCTGCGCCACATCTTTGAATCCAGCGGACCTTTTTGACTAGCCTTTCGTTCTCCAGTAGCCTGTCGATCTCTATATGAGTTCGACTTCGCCAGCGATTTCGGTACACGGCCTCAAGAAGTCTTACGGCGAAGTGGAAGCCGTAAAAGGCATTGACTTCGAAATCCAGTCGGGAGAAGTGTTCGGACTGCTCGGGCCGAACGGCGCGGGCAAAACCACGACAGTCGAGATTCTTGAAGGCCTGCGTGCTCGCAGCGGTGGTCAAGTCGCCGTGCTCGGCTTCGATCCCGACACGCAGCGCCAACGGCTCAAGGACCGCATCGGTGTCTGTCTGCAAGCCACGAACCTGCCCGAGAAAATCCGAGTTCATGAGGCCATGGACGTGTTCGCCTCGTTCTATAGCCGCAATGTGAATCTCGACCAACTCCTGAAGCGATTACAACTCGAAGAGAAGCGGAACGCTTTTTACGGCACGTTATCCGGCGGTCAAAAGCAGAGGCTTGCTCTGGCCCTGGCGCTGGTGAATGACCCGCAACTCATTTTCCTCGATGAGCCTACAACCGGACTCGATCCGCAAGTCCGAGCGGAGATTCACACCTTGCTCGAAGAGTTGAAGCGGGAACAGCGAACGATTCTCCTCACCACCCACTACATCGAAGAAGCTGAGCGGTTGTGCGATCGCGTCGCGATTGTCGACGAAGGCCGCATCATAGCGCTGGATACTCCCAGTCGACTGCAGCAGCAGAGTCGCAATGCGTCGAGTATCGTCGTGACCTGTGCTACTGCTTTCCCGGAGCCTCGCCCCCCATGGGTGGAAGCCACCGAAAGCGTTCTGGATTCCACCGGCCATACGCTGACGGTTCACTCGCGCCGCCCGGCGGCCACGCTGGTCGATCTAGTGAAGTGGATTGACCAGCAAGGACTCGAACTGACTGACGTTCGCCTGAAGCAGCCGAGTCTCGAAGATGTATTTATCGAGCTGACCGGAAAGAGCCTCCGCCAATGAAAAGCTATAAGGCTCTCATATCCATCGACCTGAAACTGGCTCTGCGCAACCGTTCTGTCATTTTCTTCAACTACCTTTTCCCGCTGATTTTCTTTTTTATCTTCGGACAGGCGATGCATGCCGAGCGCGGCGCAGCCATCACGATGGTCATCGCCATGGTTCTCATCATTGGCATTCTCGGCAACGGACTGATGGGCGCGGGCATACGAGCGGTGCAGGAGCGCGAAGCCAATATTCTGCGGCGTTACAGAGTTACGCCAATCACTCCCGCTCCCTTGCTCGTCGCTTCCGTGGTCACCGGCTGGATTTTGTACATGCCCAACGTAATTCTGATTCTGACGCTGGCACATTTTATGTACGGAATGCCCTGGCCCCGGTCGATGTTCTCGATATTACTTTTTATTAGTATTGCCATCGCCGGCTTTCGGTCCATCGGTTTGATCCTCGCCTCGGTTGTGAACTCAATGCAGGAAAGTCAGCTGATCGTGCAGCTGATTTACCTTCCCATGCTGTTCCTGAGTGGCGCAACATTCCCTCTTGCCATGTTTCCGCCCTGGTTGCTGGTTGTGACCCAGTTCGTCCCGGCGAGCTACATGGTGACGGGCATTCAGGGAATGCTCCTGCGGCAGGAGGGGATTGCCGCAAATATGGAACCCATGCTGGCGCTGATCCTCACCACGATTGTCGGGCTCTTCATCGCTTACAAGTTGTTCCGCTGGGAAAAAGAAGAGAAGATTCGCGCATCTGCGAAGTTGTGGTTGGCGGTGGTGCTGGCGCCGTTCCTCTTGCTCGGTACGTGGCAGATGCACACGCGCAGTGGCATTGCGAAGACCAAAGTCTTGAACCGGCAGCTTGCCAGGGGCGATACCTATCTGATTCGGGGAGCGCTCATCTTTGTTGGCGACGGCAAGATCATTGAGAATGGAACGGTGCTGGTTCAGGCCGGGAAAATTGCCGAGGTCTACGACGGCGCCGGGCCCGATCCGAAGTCGGTAAAAGCGGAAGTGATCGAGGCCCAGGGCAAAACCATTCTTCCCGGGCTGATCGACGCTCACGTGCATCTCGGTGCGCCCGGTGGTTTCTATCCTGACACGAGCAAATACGATCCCGAGAAAAGCATGCTGCGCGATCTGGCTGCCTATCTCTACAGCGGCGTGACCACGGTTCGAAGCCTCGGCGATGGGCTGAACATTGTGCGCAAAGTTCGTTCCTCGGTCAACGGCGGGGAAGCCTTGGGTGCCGAGTTATTCACCTGCGGCCCGCTGTTCACAGCACGTGGAGGGCACGGTACCGAATATTTCAACGACCTGCCTGAAAACATTCGCGAGAATGCCGAAAAACAATTCACGCGACTTCCTTCTTCCGCGGAGGAGGCACGGCAGCAAGTGGACGAGTTAAGAAAGCAAGGCGTGGACTGCATTAAAGCGGTTCTCGAAGCGGGAGCGGGAGGCCGCGTCTTCCATCGTCTTGATACTGGGTTGTTTGACGCGGTGGCCCAGGCGGCTCAAGCGGATGATCTCCCGCTGGCAGTTCATACGGGAGACGCTCGCGACGTTGCTGACGCGGTTCAGGCTCAGGCCAACTCCATCGAGCACGGGTCATTTCGCGAAGCCATTCCAGACGAGCAGTTCGAACGGATGGCGAAGCAGGGAACGTTCTACGATCCGACGTTAAGCGTGGGAGAAGGGTTGAAAGATTTCGCCGCCGGGAAGACAAGCCTGCTGAAGCGCTCGCTGGTGCAGCAGGTTGGGCCACCGGAATTGCTCGAGGGCACTGAAGACGCGATGGCGTCCACGGAAACCGAGCCAGTGCGCACTGCGCTCGGACGCTATCCAATCGACATGAAGATCGCTATCGACAACCTGAAGCGCGCGCACCAACACGGCGTCTCGCTGGTTACCGGGAGTGACGCGGGAAATTTTCTCGTAATTCACGGCCCTACCGTTCAGCATGAACTCGAACTCTGGGTGCAGGCCGGTATTCCGGCGGCAGTGGCGTTGCGGGCCGCTACGTTCAATGCTGCCCGTCTATTGCGGGCCGAGAAGCGAATCGGCTCCATTCAACCCGGAAACGACGCTGATCTTCTCGTGGTGGACGGAAATCCTCTTGCCGATATCACCGCTACCGAGCGAATCTCGCTTGTCGTGTTCAAGGGGGAGCGCGTCGACCGCACTGAATTGTTCCGTCAGCACTAATCCATCAGGAGACTCCAGGTTGCGTTATCCTCACCAGATGGGGAAAGGCTATCCAGTCCGCGCCGATCAGAAGCTGATCCAGATCGTGGGTGCTGCGCTGGCCGATGTGACCCGAAGAAGCGGGCATTGGCTCGTCTGCCGCCCGGGATGCACTCAGTGCTGTATCGGCGTTTTCTCCATCAACCAACTCGATGCCTTTCGTCTGAGACGAGGACTTGCCGAACTTGAAAAGCGCGAGCCTGAGCGTGCAGCGCGGGTGCGGCAACGGGCACGAGACTCGGTTGCTCGCCTGTCGCCGGCATTTCCAGGCGATCCGATCAGCGGAGTACTAGGCGAGACAGAAGACATGGCTCAACGCTTTGCCGACTTTGCGAATGATGAGCCTTGTCCCGCGCTCGATCCGGCGACGGGAAACTGTGATCTCTACCAAGCCCGTCCCCTGACCTGCCGCGTTTTCGGACCTCCGGTGCAATCGGAAGATGGGTTCAGCGTTTGCGAGCTTTGTTTTCAGGGAGCCTCAGACGAGGAAGTTGCCCGGTGCGAGATGAAGCCGGACCCGGACGACCTCGAATCCCGCGTGCTCGAAGAACTCGAAACGAGTGCCGGTGTCGAGGGAAATACGATCATCGCCTACTGTCTGGCAACCTGACCGACTCAAAATGCGAAGAGTTATCCATCGTAAGTATAAGTAATGAAAGATGATGTGGCGCATTGGTTTTGCCCTTCGAGCCCTGAGCTTATCTTTGAAACTCATGAGCATTCCACGTAGCGTCGCTATGAGGATTACCAGAACTACGAGAATCGCGACAGCGTTGCCGATAACGCCACTCCAGCGAACTGCCAGAAGGACGGCCGATAAGGAGTCCATACCCGGAAAGCGTATCATCAAGGTCTAGCTCCCGGTTAACGGGCTTAACTGGCCAATCGTGATGCCCGCGCTGGGTGTAACTTACGCTAACTCAACAGGCTAGGGCGCGTGCACACATTGGACCAGTTAAGTCTCGTAATCCAGCGCAGACATGAATGCGTCGGTGCAGCAAGTTAGAAGCGGCCAAACAACTACGGCAGAGCGTGCAACGTGGTGTTAAAGAGATAAGGATCCTGGAAATCGGTCTGATCGCCGGGCTTCTTGTCTCGAACAGGCTGAAGTCGCGCCGAAAGGGGCTTGCTCCATTTTGTTGCGAGCGAAGCCACGTCACCGAAAATTCGCTCCATTTGCTCGGGGCTGATGTCGCCTGGGAGGGGGATTGTATCCAAACCCGTTCCGCAGACAGCCGAATAGGCAAGCAATGAGTCGACATTGTAAGTAGACTCAGCCCACCTTCGCGCCAGAAGCCTGTCCTCCAGCACAGGCACCATCAAGCCGGAGTAGCCGACCTGCTTCTGCGGCACGGCTTTTACAGCGGAAGTGATGATGCGTGCCGCAGTGAGGGTTCCACTGGAACCGAACTTCGCACCCGTGAAAGCTTCAATCGCGGCCCCTATGGAGACGTCCCCCAAGGGAGCGGGCGTAGGGTCGACCCCCAAATAGGCCCAGCCAGTTTCCGCTGCGACTTTTTCGCCCACAGCCGCAGCCACCGACGCGTGTTTTGAGAGCGCGGCGGTCAGGTCGGCAAGAGCGGCTTCGGGGTGGCCCTTATCTTTGGCAAAGATGTCGTGGACGACATTCGCTCCTTCAAAACCAATGGTGAATTGTCTGCCAGCTCCGGTGTGATAGGAGCCAGGGAAGAACGGCGCGAACGGCTTCAGCATGGCGGTCGCGGTGAAGTTGAACGTTCCCTGGCCATGTGAAGTGTGTTCGCTGACATACATTACGAGTTCGGCAGTGCGACGAATTGTTTTCCAGTGAATTCCAGCTTCGTCGGCAATGATTGTGCTGGCCGTGATGTGCGGAAGAGTCGAGAGCGCTCTTTCGAGGAGGTGCATCGTGGCGGGATCATCGGTGTCATGCAGCATTCCCGGTCCCACGTTCGGCAGGAAATTCTCCTTTACGGAGAGTTCGTCAAGCTGGGTAAGGAAAGCCAACGCTTGGTCCTCCGACATGCCGGCAACGAGTTCCGCCAGCGGCTGAGTCGTCACGCGCACAGTTTCTACTTTGTAACCGGAAGATTCGAATTCAGCTTTGACTCGCCGCAACACGACGAGGGCATCAGCAATCTGTTTTTGGTACGTTGCCCTGTCTAACCGTACGAATCCGGTAATCGCCCTCACTTTCGGATTGGACGAAGCGGTGGGGGCGGAACTCATCTGAGCCACGTCTTGCAGAGAAACGAACAGAACAACGGCGAGGATAATTGGCTTCATTCAGGGTCCTTAGAAGTGAAAAGAGAGAACGACGAGCATCGCGTAAGGTTCTGGGTGGTTGGTGAGCTGCGCAGAAGTTATCCAGAGACTGCGTCCCGGGCGAGCTTCGCCGCGACCGCTCCTGAAACCGGCAACGAAAATGTTGTTCGCGATCTGCGCAATCATGGCTAGCAGTGCCTGAACGGCGGAGAACCACTCGGGTTGTAGATCCGCGGGGCAATGCCATCAAGGTATATATACCAAGATGGCCTTGCCCCGCGGAAGATCGCCACTATGACGAGTGGGAAGTCGTCCACTTTGCATGAAATCAAAAGCTAGCAGCGGTAGCGCTAATGGGTCGCTCGGGTGCCACCTTAGGACTCCGCCGAGGGGCAGGTTAGCCCGAGAGGGGCGGCAAAGCACTTCATGGGCGAATGAAGACGACCTGTGCAAAACCCCGAATACTTTCACACTTTATGCACAGTTTCACATTCGTTGTTTTAGAAGACGAAGGGAAACTAGTACAAAATAGGCTGTAAAATCAAGCACTTCCACAAAGCGCCGGGATGGCGGAACTGGCAGACGCAGCGGACTCAAAATCAGGCTTGCTTCTTCTCAAGCTCTGCCCAACGCGCGTAAAGTTCGTCCACTTCTTTCTGGGCTTCTTCCAATTCCGCGTGAGCGCTCATCAGACGTGCACTGTCAGTGGCAATGGAGGGATCTCCGGACTGGACCCGTTTCGTGTCCAGTACGAGTTCGGCCGCGGCGACGCGCTCCTCAATGCTGGCGTATTCGCGAGCCTCAAGGTAGGAGAGTTTCTTTTTCGATGACGTCGCAGTTCCCGCGCTCGGGGCACGCGTGGCGACGCGAGCAGTTGTCTCGGCGGCTTGCTCGCGTTCTGCCTGCCAAGTCTCCCATTGTGAATAGTCGGCGAAGCGTTCGGCGCCGCCTCGACCATCCAATCCCAGCACGATAGTCGATACACGATCAAGCATGTAACGATCGTGCGTGACCAACACCAGCGATCCACGAAATTCAAGCAGGCTTTCCTCGAGGATTTCGAGGGTAGGAATATCCAGATCGTTGGTGGGCTCATCCAGCAAAAGAACGTCGGCGGGTTGAAGCATGAGCTGCGCGATCAAAACCCGGGCGCGCTCTCCGCCGGAAAGTCGCTCGACCGGTTGGTTGAGTTGTTCGCTCTTGAACAGAAACTTCGCTGCCCATGATGCGACGTGGGTGACCCGGTCTTGATAGATAACGGAATCGCCCTCGGGCGCCAAGGCTCGACGCAGAGTCACATTGGGGTCGAGTTCGCGCCGTTGGTCGAAGTACACGATCCGTAACTTTTCTGCTCGACGAATCTCTCCTTCGGTCGCCGCAACTTCTCCGCGCAGCAAGCGCAGCAAGGTCGTCTTGCCGCTGCCGTTTGGGCCCACCAACCCAACTCTTAATCCGGCGGAGATGATGAAGTTCAAGCCCTGGAAGAGTCGCCTCCCGCCGATTTCGTACGCGACATTCTGCAATTCAATCAGGCGCTTAGTCTTGCGATCGGTAGCGGAGAAGTCAATTTGCGCGGTTTCACTCCGGCTTCGCGTATTCAGATCCGCAAGTTCCACCATCAACTCGCCCGCTTTGTCGATTCGCGCTTTCGATTTTCTGGTGCGCGCTTTGGCTCCGCGGCGCAGCCATTCGATTTCCGAATGAACCAGATTTTCCAGCGCTTCCTGTCGCTTCGATTGGGCGTGGAGGAATTCTTCCTTCTTCTCCAGGAAGGTGCTGTAGCGACCTCTTACGCGCAGCAATCCGTCTGGATAAATTCGGCTCAACTCCGCCATCTCGGTGGCAACATTCTCCAGAAAATAGCGATCGTGGCTGATGACCACACAGGCGAAGCCGGTTTGCTCAAGGACCTCTTCGAGCCACTCAATGCCAGCCAGGTCCAGATGGTTCGTGGGCTCATCAAGTAGCAGAATATCGGGGCTCTCGACCAGCGCTTGGACGATTGCGAGACGCTTCTGCCAGCCTCCTGAGAGCGCGGTAGCTTCCGCTTCCAAGTCCACGAAGCCCGCGCGTCCCAGGGTCTCCGCAAAACGCGTTCCGCGCTCCGACTCGGTCACCGCGGAGGCTTTCAATGCGGCCTCGACCAGCGAGCGAACTGTGTCCCCCGGCCTGAACTCTGACTCTTGCTCGACGTAACTCAGACGGATTCGCTTGCGGACGGCGATTTCGCCGTCATCTGTGTCTTCCGTGCCGGCAAGAATCCGGAGCAGGGTGGACTTGCCAGAGCCGTTCGGACCGATCAGGCCGACGCGATCTCCCTCGGAAACGGTAAACGAGACGTTCTGAAAGAGTGGATCGGATCCAAAAGCTTTGGAGATGCTGCGTACATTAATTAGAGGCGGCAAACTATGTGCTTACTCCTAAACACTGGCGATAGGTCTCTGCTTGAGATTATCAGGAAGATGAAGAGTTGGAGATCAAGCTAGCCCGCGCGATGGGCAAGGGGATCGAAATTTGCGGAATTCCGCTGGCGAACCGTCGGGTCGCTCGCCAGAAACTGGATCTCTACCAGGCTGGCTTGCCGTCTTTGAAACGTAGCGTCAGCGTGTCGCCACCCTTAAGCACCACTTCGCGGGCCAGAGTCAGATCCGCTCCGTCCTGCTTGATCTTTGAGCCCGTAACCTCAATCTCGTCGTCGGCTTTGAAGGCCACGCCCATATCATCGAGAAACTTCTTGGGGCAAAGAAATACCTGGACCGCATCCGCGCCACTTTTCAGCACAAGATAAGCCAGGGGCTTGCCGCCCGTGGGCGGAACAATCTTCACTTCTTCCACGGTTCCCTTGACCTTTCCTTCGGTGGCGGTATCGTATTTCGGAGGTGCTTGGGCAAATGCAGAAACCGCGAGAAATGTAATTGCCGCAGTCTTCAAGAAACGCTTGTAAACCGGGCCGGGCATCATGGGCAGGCCCTCCATGTCGCGAATGTTAGGCCTGTAGCGCGCGAAAAGCAATCTGATTGTGATTGCGCCGGAACCAGACTGAGCTTCCATGGCTGGAATACGAGCGCCAAATCTGCTTTTATACTCGAGTACGCGAGGACGCGCGCTTGTGACGAAATCAACTTGGTCCACGAAAGAGGAGCAAACCGTCAAGGCTCCAGTTCACTACATGGGGCTGCGCAGGTTTCTCTTGTGCGCAATCTTGGCAACGATCTGCATCTCGGGTGCCCCATTTCCTCTTACCGCCGACGCCGAAACAGGGGCCGAGGCCTGGCTGCGTTACTCCCGCTTAGACCCACAAAGGCAGCAGGCGTACCAAGGTTTGCCTTTCAAGACCACGTTGCTCGGTGATTCTGTCGTACTCAAGACTGCACAGCAGGAATTGGTCCAGGGCATCGCGCAAATGCTAGGCGAGCCTTTAAGCGCGGCCCCTGTCTTGTCTCCGGGAGCTGCGATTGTGCTGGCGAAGCTGGCAGACCTGCGCGCTCTGGCCCCGAAGTTGAATTTCCCACCAGAACTGGCATTGGATGGGTATTGGCTGAAGCGCGCGAATATCCATGGCTCCGAATGTTTGTTGGTAGCCGCGTCCACGGACCGCGGTGTTCTCTACGGCGTGTTCGCTCTGCTGAGCAAGATCGCTCGCGGCGATAGCCTTGCCGATATCGATGAGGTGCACAGACCGTACGCTCCGGTCCGCTGGGTGAATCAGTGGGATAATCTCGATGGCCGCATCGAGCGCGGTTATGGTGGAGCTTCAATATTCTTCGCGGACGGAAAAGTTCGGAGCGACTTGATACGCGCCGGCCAGTACGCTCGGCTGCTGGCTTCGATCGGTATCAACGGGTGCACGATTAACAATGTGAATGCCGCGCCCGCCGTGCTCGAAGATGGTTTTATCGCGCAGGTCAGCCGCATCGCGGACGTGTTCCGTCCATGGGGCGTGCAACTTTCCCTGTCCGTCGATCTAAGCAGTCCAAAAGTCATCGGGGGTCTGGACACGTTTGATCCCTTGGACCCGCGGGTCGAACAATGGTGGCGGAAGAAGGTCGATGAGATCTACCGGTTCATTCCGGACTTCGGCGGCTTCGTCGTTAAAGCGGATTCCGAGGGCCGGCTCGGCCCTTCCACTTACGGCAGAACGCCAGCCGACGCGGCCAACGCGATTGCGCGTGCACTCAGGCCCCACGGTGGCGTCGTGTTCTACCGCGCCTTCGTCTACAACCACCATCTGGACTGGCACGACTTGAAGAATGATCGCGCCAAGGCGGCTTACGATAATTTTCATCCGTTCGACGGCGCCTTCGAAGACAACGTCATCATTCAGATCAAGAATGGTCCAATCGATTTCCAGGTGCGCGAACCGGTCTCCCCGCTCTTCGCTGGTCTCGGTCGCAGCAATGAAGCTGTGGAACTGCAAATCACGCAGGAATATACCGGGCAGCAGCGTCATCTCTGTTTCTTGGTACCCATGTGGAAAGGGGCGTTAGACTTCGACATGCACGTTGCGGGGAAGGCCGCGACGGTGAAGGATCTTGTAGCCGGCCGCGTCTACCATCGGCCCACGGGTGGCTTCGTAGGCGTTGCTAACGTAGGGATGGATGCAAACTGGTTAGGAAGTCCACTCGCCATGGCCAATCTCTATGGCTACGGCCGCCTGGCGTGGGATCCCGATCTCAGCGCTGAGAAGATCGCCGATGAATGGACGCGCCTCACCTTCGGCAGCGACCCGTTCGTGGTCAAAACCATCGTCGCGATGCAACTCAATTCCTGGCCGGTCTACGAGAGCTACACCGGACCGCTCGGTGCGGGAACCCTCACCAACATTCTCGGAAATCACTACGATCCTGGACCGCAATCCTCCGAGCAGAATGGCTGGGGGCAATGGCATCGCGCCGATCACGAGGGAATTGGCATGGATCGTACGGTATCGACGGGAACTGGATTCATCGGCCAGTATCCGCCCGAAGTGCAAAGGCTTTATGAATCGCTCAACAACTGTCCTGACGCACTTCTCCTGTTTTTCCATCACGTGCGCTATAAACACATTCTGCGTTCAGGGGAAACCGTAATCCAAAACGTCTACGACTCCCACTATGATGGCGCAGACCGTGCTCGGGATTTCGTCGCGCAATGGAAAGCGATCGAGGGACACATCGATGAAGAGCGTTACCGCGATATTTTGGCGCGGTTCCAATACCAGGCAGCCCAGGCGATCCTGTGGCGGGACACGATCTGCACCTGGATTTACGGTCTTTCGGGAATTCCGGACAAAAACGGCCGCGTAGCAGCAGCCCGCCTCCCCAATCGTCCCTCGGCGCAGGATTTCTCAAATGCATCCGATCTGCGTTAGATTGGACTGCGATCGGAGCTCGCACATGAGTCGCTTCACCTATTCCAGACGTTCTTTTCTGAAACAAGCCTCCGGCGCCGCCATCGCCCGTTCGGCGGGAATAGTAATCGGACCCGGACCGCTGGCGGCCTTGGCGCAAGCCAAACCGTCGTCGGACTCTTCGCCGGCGCGGGTTTTCATCGACAGCAGAAGAACGATTGCGCCGCTGGATCGCAACCTCTTTGGTTCTTTTCTCGAACATCTGGGGCGCGCCATTTATGGGGGCATCTACGAGCCAGGCTCGAAATTTTCCGATTCCAATGGCTTTCGCAAGGATGTGTTGGACGAGGTCCGTCAAATCGGGGTTCCCATCGTCCGCTATCCAGGAGGCAATTTTGTTTCCGGCTATCACTGGCTGGATGGCGTAGGCCCAAAGCAGGATCGACCACGCGTGCTCGACAAGGCGTGGAATTCGATCGAACCCAATCAGTTTGGCACGAATGAATTCATGGCATGGTGCAAGGCCGCCGGAGCGTCGCCTCTGATGGGGCTGAATCTAGGAACTGGCACTCCCGAACAGGCGGCGGCCTTGGTGGAATACTGCAATGTGGAAAAGGGAACCAAGTGGAGCGATCTGCGCCGACAGCACGGGTTTGCCGAGCCGCATGAGGCGCGCCACTGGTGTCTGGGCAATGAAATGGATGGACCCTGGCAAATCGGACACATGTCCGCCACTGAATACGGCATCAAGGCTGCGGATGCCGCCCGACAGATGCGAAGTGTAGAGCGCTCGCTCAAACTTGTGGCTTGCGGATCGAGCGGCCCCGGCATGCCGACCTACCTCGAATGGGATCGCGAAGTATTGGAGCAGTGTTACGACTATGTAGACGGCCTCTCCCTGCATCGCTATTTCGGCAACGATCAGAACGACACAGCTGGCGACACGACGAAGTACCTGGCCATGAATCTAAGCATGGAGCGTCAGATTGCCGAGACCGCGGCGGTCTGTGACGAAGTTCGCGGGCACCAGCGCTCCCCGAAAAAGTTGTGGCTTTCCTTCGACGAGTGGAACGTCTGGTATCGCGCCCGCAGCGGAGATGCGGTCGACGGTCACCGAACTGAGGCGCCTCATTTGCTGGAGGAGGTGTACAACCTCGAAGATGCCCTGCTGGTCGGCGGACTCATCAATTCCTTGATACGCAACGCCGATCGAGTCAAGATCGCGTGCCTGGCGCAACTGGTGAATGTGATCGCTCCGATCATGACCAATCCCGACGGTATGTTCCGGCAAACAATCTTTTACCCCTACAGTTGGGCCCTGCGGTATGCCAAGGGAGCGGTCCTGAATCTTCTCGTGGAGTCGGCGAGCTACACCGTTCCAGGTCTGGACAGCGTTCCCTATGTGGACGTGTCAGGAACCCTCGACGATCCGGCGGGAACGGCGACAATATTCGCTCTCAACCGGGATTTGTCGAAGCCGCAGAAGGTGGAATTCGAATGGCAGGATCGATCGCCCTCGAAAGTCGTGGCGGCGTGGTTGCTGACCGGCGACGATCTGAAAGCTGCCAACAGTTTTGCCGATCCCAAACGCATCGTTCCGCAGGCGTTCTCAATCGGTGCCCCCAAGGGATCGCGCAGCGTCCTGGAACTGCCGGCGCATTCTTACGCGGCCATCCAGTGGTCGTTGGCTTAGGAGGGGTGGCGTCAGGCTCGTACTGCGCACCCCACAGTAGACATTGGTGTTCGCCAAAATTAATCCTGCCCTAAGCTTGCACATTTGATGAAGTTTCGTTAACGTTTACGGTTCTGACCCGTCCAACACGACGACCCAAAGCCACAGGGTCAGATAGCCGAAGCGGGGCCAAGAACATGGGCAAGCCACCCACAACTCTCCGTGACATTGCGAAAGCACTGGGCACCTCCATCGGTTCGGTGCATCGCGCCTTGCATGATCACCCGGGCGTAAGTCCAATGACCAAGGCCAGGGTGCTGCAGATGTCGAGAACCCTCGGATATCGGCCCAACCTTGCCGCCCGGTACTTGTCTTCCCAAAAGACTCTGCGGATCTCGGTCCACACTCTCCAAGGGACCACCTCGTTTTGGGACGAGGTGCGCTCCGGAATTCGACAGGAGGCCGCGTCGGTCTTGCTGGAAAATGTCGAGATTGAGTTTCGAACCTGCCCGCGTCTTGGGGAAGGGGAAGAAGAAGCTTTCGCAGCGGCGATCCGCGATCAAGTAGATGGGATCATCACCTTTCCCAGCCGTCCACAGATCTTGCGGTCCTGGATACGGCGCGCTTCTCGCGCCAAAATTCCTGTTGTCTGCGTTGCGACCGACGCCCCCAATAGTGGGCGGTTGGGCATCGTGGCAGTCGACACTTTGGCGAGCGGGTCGATCGCTGCTGATCTGATGGGGCGATTTCTCGGCGGGCGGGAAGGGTCGATCGCAGTCACGCTATTCGATATGGCGATCACCGAGCATGCCGAAAAATACGCTGCCTTTGAAAGCACCCTGAAGACCTTCTATCCCAATCTGCTCTTGTTGAAGCCGATCGAAGATCATGACGTGGACAAGGAAGCCTACCGCAAATGCTGCAAGTTGTTTGAAGAACATCCAGACTTGTCGGGAGTCTACATCAGTACGGAAGCGTCGATTCCAGTGCTGAAGGCGGCCAGCGACCGAAAAGTTCTGGATCGCCTGACGATCATTACGACCGATTTGTTTCCCGATCTTGTCCCCCAGATTCGTTCCGGTGTTGTGGCGGCGACGATCTACCAGCGTCCTCGAGCTCAAGGACAGATGGCGTTCCGAATGTTGCACGAGTTCTTGGCCGAGGGTGCCAGTCGATCCCACCAAGTCTCGCTGCCGCCACACCTGGTCATGCGCGGGAATCTCGATTTCTTTTTACAACGGCAATCTCAAGAAGCGGACCAAGAGAAAGTCAATCAGCTGCGGGAAATCAGTCGGGACAGGGCGGCGGATTTCGCCTAGGCCAGTCGCCCGGAATTGCACATTTCAGGAGGGAACATCGCTTATCTCGGTATTGACGTGGGCACAGGCGGCACGCGAGCGCTGGTCATCGACAACGCCGGAAAAATCGTCGCGTCCGGATCGAAGGAGCACCGGGCATTCGACAGTCCTCAGCCGGGTTGGGCCGAACAGGATCCTGAGGACTGGTGGCGAGCCTGTGGATCGGCGGTGCGGAAGGCGCTTGACGGTTCCGCTCTCGCTGCCGCCGAGATTGCCTGCGTCGGATTTTCCGGCCAGATGCACGGCGCGGTCTTGCTCGACTCCGGTGATGACGTCGTGCGCAGTGCCATTATCTGGTGCGATCAGCGCAGCGAAGCACAAGGCAGCGAACTGGAGGAGTTATTCGGCCGGGACGCGCTGATTCGGCTGACCTGCAATCCTCCTTTGACGAATTTCACTCTTACCAAACTGCTCTGGGTGCGCGAAAACGAACCAGAACAATGGGCAAGAGTCGCGCACCTGATGCTGCCCAAAGATTACGTGCGATTCCGCCTTACGGGAGAACGGGCGATCGATGTGGCCGATGCCTCCGGCACTCTGCTATTGGATGTGACCAACCGGCGATGGTCGACGGAAGTCTTGAGCAAAGCGGGCATCGACCCGAAGTTGCTTCCGGCACTGTCGGAGTCGCCCCAGGTTTGCGGAAAAATCTCTGCGGCCGGCGCAGATGCCACGGGGTTGAGAATCGGAACTCCGGTGGTTGCCGGAGCGGGAGATCAGGCGGCCGGGGCTGTCGGAATGGGCATCGCGCGCGCCGGCGCAGTCAGCGCCACCATTGGGACCTCCGGTGTCGTGTTTGCCGCGACCGATCGTCCGGCACTCGACCCACAGGGGCGCCTCCACACCTTTTGCCACGCCATTCCCGGGCGCTGGCACGTCATGGGCGTCACCCAAGCCGCGGGATTATCTCTCCGCTGGTTTCGAGATCGCTTTGGTCTGCCATCGGATCCGCCGGCGAACGCGGGCCGCGATCCCTACGACGTTCTGGCGGACGAAGCCAGTTCGGCGCCCGCCGGTTCGGAAGGCGCCTTCTGGCTGCCCTATCTGATGGGCGAACGCACCCCTCATCTGGATCCAAACGCCCGTGCTGCGCTGGTTGGACTGACGGCTTCCCACACCCGCGGACACGTGATTCGCGCCGTCATGGAAGGGGTGGCTTGCAGTCTGAAGGACACGTTCACAATCTTCGGCGAGATGAACATTCCCGTGACCTCGATTCGTCTTGGTGGCGGGGGCGCAAGATCAGCGCTGTGGAGGCAGATTCAAGCAGACGTCTATGGGCACGAAGTAGAAATTGTTGCCGCTGAAGAAGGCGCCGCCTACGGGGCGGCGATTCTGGCTGGAACTGGAGGCGGAGCCTGGGAGTCGGTTGACGAAGCATGCGACAGCGTTGTGCGGGTGGCGTGCCGCATCCGTCCAAGTCCGGCAGACTCGAAGACGATGCAGAACGCCTATCGCACCTACCGAAAGTTATATCCAGCGTTGCATCGGGCGTTCAGCTGAGTAACACCTTCGCCGAGACGCGAGCGCACTTGTACGAATTGTCGGGAAACGCTTAAGCGCGCTACTGGGCCGGTTCCTTGACCACGACAACCCGGTCCCCAGCAACCTCCCGCATCTGCTGCACAATCCCCGAAGGCCACCGAATTTCCACCACATCCGCGGACGCATTCGTTCCCAGTCCGAAATGAACGGGCCCCGCGCTCGACGATGCGTAGCCGGCGCTGGTAGTCATGTGGTTATACTGCGCTCCCGACTTGGTGACGACCTTGATGCTTGCGCCGATGCCGTCGCGATTGCTCTTGGTCCCTTGCAGCTTGAATTCCAACCAGTGATTGTCGCCGGGACTCTGATTGATCCAGATCTCCGCCGGTGCGCTGAGAGCGGTCACCACAACGTCCAGACGACCGTCTCCATTCAAGTCCCCGATCGCCGAGCCCCGGTGTCGCGAAGGCGGCTGCGCCGTCAGTCCCGCCTCGGCCGTCAAAGCCGAAAACTTCATGCCACCAAGATTGCGGAACACGGTGTTGGGTTGTTCCACCATCAAATTCGGTTGTGCAAGCAAAGACTGAACATGTCCACGTGAAACGAAGATGTCTTTCCAGCCATCGTTGTCAAAATCCGCAATCGTTGGCGAATATCCCGACATGGGCAGGGTGAGCTTGGTCAGGTTGCTCTCGCGGGTTACTTCCACAAAGCTGCCTTTCCCGGTGTTGCGATAGAGCGGGAACGTTTCTCCATCGAGAGCAACCAGGAAAATATCAGGATAGCCGTCATTATCCAGATCGCGGAAATCCACGCCCATACCCGAAATAAAAGTGCCGTCTTCCCGCAGCGCAACGTTTACGTCGAAACCAATCTCCTCAAAGCGCCCGCCGCCCTTGTCGCGAAAGAACCAGTTCATCAACTTGTCGTTGGGGATGACGAGGTCCATCTTGCCCGAGAGAGTGGAATCCGCCGCCGCCACGCCCATGCCTTTACCCGGATGCGAGCGGAATCCCGCTTCGACAGAAGCGTCTCGGAAGGTCCCGTCGCCGTTGTTGATGAACAGCTGGTTGGGCGTGGGCTTATACATTTTCGGATGGCAGTAGTCGCGGTGGCCATAGCCTTCGCACACCGGCTCGTGGTCGAAGTCCCACTTCAAATAGTTGATGACCACAAGATCGAGCAGCCCATCGTTGTTCACGTCAACCCACGCAGCCGCGACCGCCCACAGCGGCCCGTACTCCGGATCGGACTTGTTCAGGCCGGCTTTGGCGGTTACATCCGTGAAGGTCCCGTTCCCGTTGTTGTGATAGAGAGTATTGCGGTATACGCCGGTCACAAAAACATCTTCGTAACCATCGTTGTCGTAGTCGCCAACGGCGACCCCGACGTCGTACCCAGTTCCCGCCAGCCCGGCCTTCTCGGTGACATCGGTAAGGTTTCCGTGCCCATCGTTTTCGAAAAGCCGGTTGGAGTATTTTGCGGAAGTCTTGTGGAGCGACTTGATGTCCGCCCCATTGGTGAAGAAGACATCGAGCTTGCCATCGTTGTTGTAATCAAAAACAGCCACGCCTCCGGCCATGGTTTCTGGCGCGTGACGCTCGGGCGTTTCGTCGCTGTCGATGGTGAATGCAATCGGTTGGAAGGTGAAGCGGATCGGGCTGTTGCCAGGCGGCCTAGCCGCCTCGGAGGGTGCCGTCTGACCTGGCTTGCCCGCTTGCGCACGCACCGGAACTGTCGCGCTCACAAGCACCACCAGGCATAACGCCACCAGCGAGCACGGAAACCTGCAACTCTTCATGTCCGGAGCGTCACCCGCGCGACTGCAGTCATTTTACTCCGGCAGCTTTTGTTCTCCGCGGATGATAAGCTTCGCATCGCTGTGCGCCGCTCCGGTGCCGGGTTGTCCCCCACCTGTTGTGATCACATAATCGCCCGCTCCGACCATCCGATTGCCAGCTTCATTCACATAGCTCAAGTCACGCGGTTGCAACGTGAGCTTCACATGCTGCAACTTTCCCGCCTCCACATGAATGCGCTGACAGCCGCGCAGGGCACGCAGTGGCGCACCCGGAACCTTCGGGAAACTCACATACAGTTCCACCACCTCATCCCCCGCCCGCGGGCTGGCGTTCTTCACGTCGACATCGACGGTGAGCGGACTGCCAGCTTCGAGTTCGGGGCTCGACAATTTCAGATTGCTGTATTCGAATTTCGAGTAGCTCAGTCCGTAGCCGAAAGGATAGAGAGGCTGCCCGCTAAAGTAGCGATAGGTGCGATTCTTCATCGTGTAATCCTCGAATTCCGGCAGCTGCTCGACACTTTTATAAAAAGTCACTGGTAAGCGCCCACCCGGATTGTTGATCCCGGCCAATGTTTGAGCGATCGCGGTTCCACCCTCTTCGCCCGAGTACCAAGCGTCGACGATGGCGTTCGCATGGTCATTGGCCCAATTCACCGAGAGCGCGCTGCCGTTCATCAGAACCACTACCAGCGGCTTGCCCGCGCTTTTCAAAGCCTCCAACAATGCCTCCTCCGGTTGCGGAAGATCGAGGCTGGTGCGATCGCCGCCCTTGAATCCAGGGACGTCGACCTTCATTTCTTCGCCTTCAAGCTTGGAGGTGATGCCCACGACAGCAACCACGGCATCAGCCTCCTGAGCGGCGGTCACAGCCTCCAGAGTCGGATCCGCGCTTACGTGCAACCACACCAGTTTCGTACCAAAGCCGCCGCGGAGATATTCGATCTTTACGGAATAGCGACGCCCTTTCTCCAGCGGAAGGTTGACTGTCTGTGCGTTCGGATCGTGTAAGACCGCATCCTCTACGATCAACTTGCCATCCAGCCACATGCGGTTCATGGAGCCGACCAGGCCGATCTGATAGGTGCCCGACTCCGCCGGAGTCAGCAAACCGGTCCAGCGCGTCGAAAACTCCTTCATCCCGGCGGGCGCCGTTAGCAGATTCGGATTGGGACGAAAAACCTGCGCAAGCTGGAGATTCACAAAGGGATCGACGCGTACTTCCTGCGGCGTGCCAGATAATTCACCCGCAAAATACTCGCCGCGCAAGCCCGGTTTCCCATCCTCGGTGGAAAGCACCGAGGTGGGAATTACGCCCGGTTGACGCAAGAAGTCGGTCCCGGGAACGAAAGAAACCTGGGCTGCTCCAAACTGCTTGCGAATTCCCTCCAGCGCGGTTACCGCATGCGACGCCGTGCCGCTGTAGTTGCCGTGCAGCACCTCGACAGACTCGGCCAACGGGCCCACGACTAAAATCTTCTTTATGTTGGACCCGAAGGGAAGGGCGCCATCGTTTTTCAGCAGCACCATCGATTCGCGCGCGGTCTTTAAAGCCAGCTCCCGATGGGCAGCGCTATCGATTTCTGATTCCGGCGTCTTCGCATAAGGAACCTTCTCCGGTGGATCAAACATCCCCAGCCGCATGCGGGCCGTGAACAGCCGCTTCAAAGAAACATCCAGATCAGCTTCGCTGAGCAGTCCTTGTTTTACTGCATCTAGGTAAGGCTGATAATCGTGGCTGTCTTTCGCGACGGTAAAGAAATCAGCACACTCGTTGTCCATCCCCGTTTTCAGCGAAACCGCAGCCGCCTCCGCCGGGCTCCTCGTGAAGTGATGCCCTTCATAAATGTCCACGACCGCGTCGCAGTCCGACACCACATAGCCGTTGAATTTCCAGGCGCCGCGCAACTGGTCCTGCAGCAGGAAGGTATTTGCGCAGGCAGGTTGGCCATTGACCCGGTTATAGGCGCACATGACCGATTCCGCTTTGCCCTCGGTTACGGCGGCGCGGAAGGCAGGCAAGTAGGTGTCTTCCATATCGTGCTTCGATACTTGCACGTCGATCGAATGCCGCGATGGCTCGGGCCCGCTGTGCACGGCAAAATGTTTCGGGGTAGAGATGACTCGGAAGTATTTCGGATCATCTCCCTGCAATCCGGTTACGAATGCCACACCCATGCGTCCGGTAAGGAAGGGATCTTCGCCGTAAGTCTCCTGGCCACGCCCCCAGCGGGGGTCACGGAAGATGTT
>Ga0210406_10000628_pt1 | contig 47739 bp, 75 predicted proteins | sample IncBWC30MmetaG_FD_155454 | JGI IMG/M metagenome (GOLD analysis project Ga0210406, IMG submission 155454) | Forest soil microbial communities from Barre Woods Harvard Forest LTER site, Petersham, Massachusetts, United States - Inc-BW-C-30-M | ecosystem: Environmental > Terrestrial > Soil >...
AAGTCGCCTGACTTCAACGGCACGAAGGTCTACGTTCACTTCATGATCGCACAAAGCATCGACGCGCGTCTCCGTGCAACCGCATTCGCTCGAGGCTACAAGCCAGCAGCGTTCCTCGAGGAGCTGCTCGACGCGGTCCTACCCAAGAAGATCAAGCGCAAGTACACGAAGCGCGCAACCGTACCAGCGAAGATCAAGCTGCTACGCTCGGCCACGAGGGAGAGCAAGTGACGTTTGAGGAATACATTACGCAAGTCGAACAAGAGGTCGAGAAGCGTGGCATGGACAAGCTCGTCAACGCGTACCTGCCGCCAGTCGAGGCGACAGCCAAGTTGATAGCAACGCTCACGCGCATCGGCTACCAACACGAGATCAGTGCATCTGATCTCGCAGAGCTCATCGTTGAGAGCTTCAAGGACGCAGCCGATAAGGTATATCCAAAGCAATGAAACGAGGCAAGGTTCACAAAGACGCACGTCGCGAGAAGGCCATGGCCATGAAGTTGGTCGCAGCGTCTCGCACTGTTCAACAGAAGCTCGCGCGCTTGGACAAGGCTGGTTACACGGCCAAGCGCGAACGAGCTCGCCACGCGAAGAAAGGAGTCTGATTTGAACAAACACTTCGAGCTGGATAGCATCCTGGTTGCCCTCGTACGCGGCATGAGCGAGCTAGCGTCTACGATCGAGAGCGACCAGGGACTCCACGAGACATCGCTCGATCTGCGGCTCGGTGACATGCGGGCGCTCTTCAACGAAGGCGTCGCGGTCATCGAGCAGATCAATAAGGAGGCAGACATCCAGAGCTAACAAGATTACCACTTGCTTGGCGCTTCAAGCAATTGAAGCGCCAAGCGGGGGCTAATCTTGGCGGCATACCGCCAGGCCCGCAAAGGAGGAAGCACGATGGAGAACACCGATGGCACGCCTTAGGTCCAACACGTTGGTCAAGGTGTGCGAAACGGAGCCCGCTGGCGAGTACCAAACCCCACTGGGTGGTACGCTCGCATACGGGCCGTGCCGACGGCATGGATGGTTCATGGCAATGATCCACTGTCCGACGGCAGACATTCGCAAGCTCGCAGAGGCTTTGCTCGAAGCGGTCGACGCTGCGGAGGCAAAGGGTGGTCAACACGGGAACCAGGACGCGGGAAAGACGTCCAAGCGAACGAGAGCCAATGAAAGCAAACAAGGTTGAAGAGAAGCAGCGGGAGGAGCTGACCGAGGATGAGTTCTACAAAGCAAAGCTCATCTTCAACGTCGAGCCCACCCCTGAGGTCATGATGTCCGTCCGCATCGAGGAAGCCCTCAGGGACGAGCTGCGAGAATTCTGCAAACTGCACAACATCCCGCAGCAACACTTCATCGCCGAGGCCATCAAGGAAGTTCTCTCCCGCGTCAAGCGTGAACTGGAAGCAACCGCGCCCATCGAAGATGCGCGCAAACAAGCGCGAGGTGAAGCATGAAGGTTATGCGGTGTCTCGAACTCGCGAACGGCCAGCCTGGCCCCGCGGGTCAGTACCTCCATGAGTACGACCCACGAACTGGCTTCTCCGTCTGGACACGCCACAAGGAGAAGGCCAAGAAGTTCCTCGACGCTCCCGAAGCCTTCGAGCTTTGGCGCAGCGTGCTCGAGAAGGAACCCGTGCGTGCCCACGACGGCAAGCCCAACCGGCCGCTGACGGCCTTCACCATCACAGTCGAGGACGAATGACATGAAGTGTATCGTCTGCGAAGAGAACGAAGCGACCCTTCGGGTCACCGTCGTCAAGATCAAAGACGACACCGTCTGGGACTCCAGTGACGTGTGCTACGACTGCCTCAAGGACCCAGCCGGTGAGATCTGCCTCGTGCTGCCCGATAAGGAGGGAAAGTAATGTATACGCCCTTCCCGTACCAGGGAGCCGATGCCAACCCGAGCCAACTCGCTACGCGTATCCCACAGTGGCTCTATCGGGAGCTGAAGCTGTACTGCGTCGAGAACAACATCCCGATCTCCCGCTTCGTGACCGAGACGCTCCGCTTCGCCATCTACCAGGACAAGCGGCCACCCCTGCGCGCGAAGAAGTACCTCGCTTCCCCGAAGGCGTAACGCATGCTCTACGACGAGCATCGCAAGCTCGGCTACGAGCACGCCCGCATGGGCATGAAACGTCACAAGTGGGGCGATCCTCACTTACAAGCGGCTTACGACGAGGGCTACCGACTCGTCAGTGAGCTAGAGGAAGCAACCGACGACTACTGGCGTGCTAGGCAATCCATCCCCGGCATGCCAGGCATCGCGAAGAAGAAGCCGAGGTACTGATGGAATCAACGAAGCTCATCCGTAATACGCAACCGGCTGTAGAATACACGCAGTCACGCACAACCGCAGGCCCGATCACGCTACCAAACAATCCACTCGAGAAGGTTTCGTACCACATCCAGGCGGCGATGCAAGAGATGCGCGATGACCCGCCTGGAAGCCTGGAGTTCGAGCAGCACTGCACGATGATCTACACCAAGCTCTACGAGGCGATGAACTTGCTCGTGTCAGGACCACCAAGGCCGCCCTCGTGCCTTCAAAGCGATCTAGATGATGTGATGGGAGGAGCAGATGGAACTGCCAAACTGTCCGAAGTGCAAGACGAACCTTCTACCCCTGAGTGACTACGCAGCCGATGGAGCCCCCGTCATCTTCAAAGCCTGGGCCTGCCCCAACGAAAGCTGCGGCTTTGCTCTCAGGATCGACAAGGGCACCGTCTCTTACGATCGAGTCATGTCCGCCGTACCAAATCCAGACCGCGCTCGACGGGCGCTCAGTAACCATCCAGATCCGGTCACACCACGTGGGACCAGACGATGAGATCGTCTTCGAGTATCAGGTCTACGATGAAGACGAAGATTGCATACTGACGCCCACGCAAGATCAAGCTCGAGCCATCTGGAACATCTTGATGGCAGATCTGGAGACCATATGTCAGCAATCAGTCTCGGCAGACGACACGGACGACTCATCATCCTCATAGGTCTTGACAGGGAAGACGTCGACCACCTCATAGCGGGCGACGTCATTTACCTCGAGGCCAAGCTGGGCAATCAGATGCCTGATCTCGCAGTATTTGCAGGCGAGACCGCAAACGACCTCATCGAAGTCATGAGGGGCATGGAGAAGGCAGATGACTGATCTGCCCGATCATGTGTTGACGGAACTCGAGCGGAAGGTTCGCGCGCTTTTAGCCATCTTGCCCGATACACCCGTTGAGCAGCTCGCGACCACGGGTGAGTTCTGGCTCGCAGTGATAAAGTTGCGGACTGAAATCAAGATCATTGACGCCATCCGCGAGCAACCGAGGTTTCGCTAACATGCCACTGACGGACTTTGAGAAGGAAGTCGTTGAGGATATCACGCGCGCGATCAAAGGCGTTGAAGCCAGCAACATGGACAAGCGCGAGCAGATCGTGTGCTTCGCCGCGCTTTACCTGTTCGCGTGGCTCTCTGACAACGAGAAGGACTTGCTCCGCGTAGCCTTTGCTAATATCTTGGCTCAGCTCATGTTTCATGTATAAGCTGAGGCCAATATGGAAGGTTGTGGGAATCCTTGGCGCTATGTGGGTACTGATGCACGTGGTCGCCCTCGCTCAAAGTTGCGGCCACGTCGCCCAAAGCCCCGAAGATCTAGGCTGGACAATCCCGTCCAGCCATTAGCCGGCGCAACGCGCCGAAAAGGAGACTGATGGCGAAGTACGAGTTGTTGATGGAATGTCGCGCGGGAGTACGTCATGCCTTTCGCACGGTCATGATCATCGTGCTCCCGGACAACACGTTCAAGTTGCACAAGGTATGCAGCCAGTGCAAGTCGGAGAAGTTTCCGATCTGGAGCGCGCGCGGAGTCATCCTCAAGAGTCCCAGCTATCGCTACTCGGCAGCATATCGAGAGTTCTTGAACGGCCACAAGCCGGCAGACGCCAGGATGGCTATCCTCGGGTCTGACATCAAAAAGGTGCAAGCACCTACAAAGGAGATAAAGCGTGGACAGAACAATCAAGGTGTGCGACCTGTGCCCCGAGCCAAGAAGGCCCGCGGTCACAGTGTTAAGTCTAACAAACGGTCGCGAGACCAAAAGCGCGCCAACACTTGAGCTATGCCTCACGCATGCCAACGACATGCGTAGGAAGTTCAAGCCACGCGGGGCAGGCGGCATGCCCACCCACCGCAAGAAGGCCGCTTACAGCAAGAAGAAAGTATACACCGATGCGTCGTACGCTGCCGTGCGTGCGAAGAACAAGAAGCTCTGGGACGAGCGCGAGAAGCACGTGCTCGAAGTGTTCGCGAAGCTGAAGGAGCCCGCGACATCGAAGGAACTACGCAAGCTCATCAAGCTCAAGCCAGCGTCCCGCGCGGGGACCATCCGCAGGCTCACGAAGCAGAAGAAGATCAAGCGCGTAGGCTGGAGCAAGGGCACGCGTTGGAGTCTCGTATAGGAGGTCGATGGTTCTCAAGGCATTCCGCTGTCAGCGTCACGGGCATAGCCGCGAGCGTGAGATGCTCATGGCTATATCCGAGGAGTTGTTCTATCAGGGTAGGTACGTATGGCTCCGTAGTTGTCGAGCGATTAATCTCGTTCATGCCAGCACCGCTGGTGAGAACAGGATACGGTATCGACTCGTCAGCACAAGGAACTTCAAATGCCTGCCCCTAAAGCAGAAGGAGGACAGCCGTATAGATCTAACGTACAACACGGCAATCGCCGCACTCCCAGTCGTCAAGGGACGCCGAAGGACAATGTTCTTGTTCTTGCATCCCGGGTTCATGACCGACTTCGACTGGGACTGTGCACCTGGCAACAAGCTATCTCCTGAGGAAATCATGTTCCTCATCGGGAACACACTCACACCGGGCGTCGAAAGGATCATCCGGACTATCTGCATGTTCCGGAACCTCATCGACGAGCATGGTGCGATCACAAGGGACGGGAAGAGAATTCTCGTCGAATATCTCAACAACGAAGAGTGATTCACGTGGGTGGGGGTCGTCGTGGCCCCCACCTATACGCTTCAAATCGTTTAAGTCTAAACGCGGTGGTAGACGTGGCATGGATGGTGGGGCTGTAGGTGTGGAATTTAAGATGGACGAGGCGCATTGGACCATGACGATTGTAGGCTATCCTCGCTACTCGACAACTTCTACTTTCTCCGCAAGCGTTACGCACACTCGCCGGGCCGCAACGCGAGCCCCGACGCCCGCCGTCACTTCGATCAGGCTCAGATCGAGCTGTTCTATCTTGCGCAGGCAATCTGCGCGCTCCTAAATCCTGAGGTCCAGCTACGACTAGATCTCCTACGCGAGGAGATCATGGCACAGCTGCGCCTTCAGCTCAGGACCAGCGCCACCGGCGCCGCCGTCGTCCGGCGTAAGGTCACACGCCCCACCTTGTGGTGGGAGTACCAGATCACTCCTGAGCTAACCCACGATCCGACCATAGTCGGCAGCGCAGTCCTACGCCCTTACGTCACGAAGCTCAAGCAGGCGTTGCGCGACCAGGCTGCCGTTATCAATGCCCGTCTCCCGTAATGCCAATTCCAGTTGGCACCCCGAAATTGGCCCCATTTTTGCAGTGTCTTGCTATAGCCCATTTCGGGCACAATTGAAGCCCATAGAAGGGAGATTTCATGGCATCCAGCATCAACGTCCCAGACAAGCACGAGGCTCAGGTCAAGACCGTCACTCTCAAGGTCTCCACCAAGGCCGGTGGCGACGAGAAGTCCGAGCAGGATTTCGAGGCAGAGCTACCGGCCAGCATCGGCGACGCGGTCGCACTGCTCGGTGAGAAGGCCGTGTTCAGGCGTTTCATCAACGCGCATGTCGTCTACCTGCAGGGCGTCGAGCGGGCGAAGCTCATGAAGAGCGTCGACACCGAGCCCAAGGAGCGCAAGCGGGCGCAGTACCTCGAGTCCCTCGGTCTCTGACCTTGAGCATTCCGTTGTCTGTGGACGCACTGCGTCAATTGCCCCAACGGGCAACGCCTGCTGACAACGGTTACGTGCGCGCCTCTCCCCGGGAGGCTGGATAAGCCCCAGCGGGCCGGACGTAGGGGTAAACTGGGAGAGATAATTCCCCTACATCGAGGCACATGATGAACAAAACGATAGATGAGATGTCCGAGGACGAGTTGATAGCAGCTATCACACAGCTACAACAGACACGCGTCCCCAGCGAGAAGGCCAAGCAGCCTAAGCGGTTAGATGATCGCAAGAAGAAAGACCCGGCAAAGAGGACATGGCGCGACGACCTCTTTGGTGAGAATTGAGGTCACGCCCATGCTCACACGCAAGAGGATCATGCGCGAGCTGGAACTCCTTGACTGGGGCGGGCACGTCGAGCTGCCTTTCATCGACATGCAATGGCTCGCCTCGCAGCTCTACGTGCGTTTAAATGCAACCAATTCGGAAGTCTGCGAAGCATGTGGGCACGTGCGACCGCTGGTCGTAACGACTAGGCTCGGACCTATCTGTGCCGAATGCATCGAAGATATGAACGACAACGTCGACCAGATTCGTGAGGTCCTAGACACAGAATGAGGTCTCCATGGACGAAGATTTCTGGCTTGACAATTCCAAGCTCGACACCTTCATGCTCTGTCCGCAGAAGTATGCCTACCGATTCGAGGAGCATCTAGTACCGATAGAACGCAAGCGCGACTCAGCCCTCATGTTCGGCGGGGCCATCCACAAGGCCCTTGAGACTCTGTATAAAGGCACGGCCTTCGAGCAGGTTCCCTGCCCGCTCGGGCCGTGCGTTCGTTGTAGGGACAAGACGATCCCCCGCATCAGTGCGACCTTCCTCAAGAACTACGAGGATGATCCAGACGATCCAAGGGAGATGCGCACGGTTGATCGCGGGCTCGACCTGCTCGTGCAATATCTGAGCAAGTGGCGACGCGAAGGCTTCAAGGTATTAGCTGTCGAGATTCCCTTCGAGCTACCCCACAAGACATACGGTGTGACCTTTACGTACGTAGGTCGCATCGACCTGTTCGTAGATTGGGAGGGCGTCCCGCTCGTGGTAGACCACAAGACTACCACGCGCTTTGGAATGATATTCGACAGCTCGTTCAAGCTCAGCGGCCAGTTCACCGGCTACATGCGAGGCGCACAGCATAAGTTCCACCGCCCTGTCACCAACGGCCTCGTCAATGCCATTCGCGTCACATCTAAACTAGACGACAGCTCCTTCGCTCGCATCTACACCCAGCGCACGCCCGAAGACTTCGATGTGTGGGAGCGCCAGGTTAACCACCTAGCAGCAGAGATCCTCGAGATGCGAGCGACAGGCTTCTTCCCAAAGAGCGCGCCGTTCGCTTGCGGCGCGTACAACCGCGTCTGCGAGTACTATCCTCTCTGCATTAGCGCAGCGCAAACTCGCGAGACTCTTAAGCAATCTGCTTACGAGCGGGTTCCCTGGGAACCTCGAAAGGATACTGAGGAATGAAGTACGTAGAGATTAGTGACAGCGACGGCACTGCCCAGCTCATAAACCTCAACCAAATAGTTAAGGTAGTAGAGGATCCTACCTACCACATCAGCGACAGCGACGTAGCCCATCGGACGGGATCCACGGTTAGGATTTACCTTCGACGAGGCGACTTCATTCGCGCTAACTGGACACTCACAGAGTTCAAGGAGATCATGCTCAACCATCGTGTGGGGCAAATGCTATGAGTGAGCTCGCAGGCGTCGCGCCCCTTTCTGATACCAAAGCTACCGGTCGCAGTTATCTATTCTATGGGCCTCCAGGTAGCGGCAAGACCACGCTCGCTACCATGCATCCAGGTAAGCGTAAGCTCTGGCTCGACATGGACCAGAAGCTGCATGAGATGACCACGCTGGCTAACCGGGCCAACATCAGCGTGTGGGCTCCGCACGAGCCGCTAGGCAATCCTGATCGCATCGAGATTCCCTGGAGTCCAGACCCCAAGAACGTACAAGCCGGGCAGATCCCCACCAAGAAGCCTCAGGGATACGAGAGGCTAGTCGGTGTGACCAATGAGCTCTTGCTAGCTGCCAAGGGTGGCAAGCTCGACTACGACTGCGTCGTGCTGGATACGCTGACCGCGGTCGGCGATCACTGGACCCGGCTGCTCATGTACACGCATCGCGTGAGCTTTATGACCGAGAGGCTATGGGGAATATATCTCGCCGGCATGATGGAGTATCTCAATGGTTTTCTCACTCTCCCTTGTGATCGAATCGTCCTCTGCCACGAGAAGCGACGTACCGATGAGGATACTAAACAAGACATTGTCCGCCCTTCTGTCGCAGGGCAGATGGGAGATAATCTCGTTAGATTCTTCTCCGAGGCCTACTGGCTTTCTGGGCGAGAGCGATCCGGGAAGTACAAGCTACAAACTGTCACTGCGAATGGAGCTGCTGCCCGAACAAGCGTGGGCCTTGAGCCAGAAGTGACAGCAGGACCCGAGATCTACCGGTAACATGCTTACACGGCCGGTAACCCGGCCTTACCGACGCACGGTAGTGCGTCACAGAGGAGGAGAGAGATATGAGCGAGCCAGGCTTCATCAACATCAACCTGGATGACGTGGACGATGGGAGCGATCCCATCCCAGCCGGCTTGACCAAGTTCCGGATCAAGTCCGCGCAGAAGAAGCACAAGGAGGGCAGCGAGTATCCCTACATCCAGGTGATCCTCAATCCCCTGGATGTGGAGGAGAAGTTCCTCAAGCGGAACATTCCTCTTACTCTCAGCTTCCATCCCCAGGCAATGTGGAACATGAAGCTCTTCCTCAAGAAGGCGCGGGTCCCTTGGACGGACGATGGGTTCCACATCGACGACTTCGCGGGCAAGGAGATCTTCGCAACGGTCACGCACAAGCCTGACCAGAACGATCCCGAGGCCATCCGGGCGGAGATCAACCCGCCCTACGCCGTAGCATAGCACTGTGGGGAGCCGGTGGAAAAGCATGGCCGCCCCCGGTCATGTCCCTCCCACGGCCACCGGCTCCCTGCATCATGGAGGAATCATGGCGAAGCTAAGTGCTGAAGATGCGCTCGAGGAGTGCGGCAACTTTCTGACTAACCTTGGCGAGCAGATGCATCAGATAGGCATGGCCATCAGGGACGGCGATCAGGAAGGCGTCAAGGAGCTGGTCGGGGCGTTGCCTAACAAGAAAGAGATAACAAAGAACCTAGTCCTGCTGGGTAAGGTCCTCGAGGGCCAGCCCTGGGTAAAGGCGGTGAAGCGCAATGCCGGATGAAGCGATAGCGATCGCCGACATCAAAGTCGGCAACCGAATGCGCAAGTTCTTCGGTGACATCGAGGCACTTGCGAACAGCATGGCGCGCTTCGGTTTGATGACGCCCGTTGTGCTCGATGAAGAGAACAACCTCATCGCGGGACACAGGCGCATCCTGGCCGCGCAGCATCTCGGCTGGCCCAACATCAACTTCAGGCGCATGGAGCAGCTGGACGAGATTACTAGGCAGGAGTTGGAACTTGAGGAGAACATTCGCCGCAAGGACCTCGAATGGCCGGAGGAAGTCCTTGGCCTCTACAAGCTCTATACCGCTAAGCAAGCTCGCTATGGGGACAAAGGAAGTGCTCTGGCTAGCAACGGCGGCTACGGTATCGAGGATGCCGCTCGTGAGCTTGACCGATCGGGCGGGTCAGTATCTATGGATCTTACTCTGGCGCGAGGTCTGTACGAGTATCCTGAACTGACGGAGGAGAAAACAAAGAGTGCCGCCTTCAAAAGATACAGGAGGCTCAAGGAAACGGCGCTCCGCGCCGAGCTCGCCAAGCGGAAGCAAGATGGACTTGCTGATCCTAATCCCGAGGAAGGCGAGGACTTCTTTGACGAAGCAGAAGAAGCTCCCGCCGCAGCTCCTTCAGGCATCCAGCGGCAAACAATCCGCAAGGCACTATGGAAGGGTCTGGGCGTATTCTACCACGCGGACGCGCGGGATGTGCTACGTCAACTCCCAGCGGCATCGGTGGACCTGATCGTTACGGACCCGCCGTATGGCATTGGCATGTATCGCGAAGGCGCGCCCATGTCGAGCAGCAAGTTCGCAGCGTCGCAGGGTGCGATGTACAGCGACAATCCTAAAGAGATCATGGACATGCTGGACGAGGTCTTCATGCACGCCGCAAAGGTGCTGAAGCCCGACGGGCATGCGTACGTCTTCTTTCACATGACGAGGTACGAGCCAGTGTACCTCATGCTTCGCAAGCACTTCGGCACGTGCGAAGCCACGCCAATCATTTGGCTCAAGCAAACTAGCGGCATCGGGGATCCGAACAGGAACTGGATCTATAGCTACGAGCCGTGTTTTTGGGTCAACAGAGGTCGCGGCCTGGTGAAGGCGCAACCATACAATGTACTCAAGTACGACACGGTCTCGAAGAAAATCCACAGCGTCGAGAAGCCCGTCGCGCTCATGCGACACATCATCGAAGCGAGCGCCGTCAAGGGAGAGCTCATACTGGACCCATTCGCCGGATCGGGTAGCACTCTGGTTGCTGCGGCGCAACTCGATTGCCGCTTCCTGGGAATCGAGAAGCATGCTGACTTTTGGCGTTCAGCTGTGGACCGCGTGTCGCGTGATCTATCTTCTAAGGCGGAAGCTGACCAAGCGCCAGCTGATACTGAGCCTGATAGCGGCAGCGACGCTCCCGTCGACTAGGAATGCACTATGTCTGACCGCAAGATTCGTGTTTACATCGCAGGGCCTTACACCAGCGGCGATACAATACTTAACACCCGAGTAGCAATGGAGACGTGGCTCAAGCTGTGGGCTGCGGGGTTCATCCCGATATGCCCACACTGGACTATGTTCCAGCACTTCCTGACGCCGCTACCGAAGCAAGAATGGTTGGAGTACGACAGCTATATACTCGCTATATGCGGAGCCGTTCTTAGACTACCAGGTGACAGCGAAGGCGCAGATCAAGAGGTTGAGTTTGCGACGCACAATGGCATACCCGTGTTCTTCAATATAGATGCAATGATCCAGTTCTTCAGGTATGCCATACACTAAGCTCCATGGTACGATCGTCCCCCCAAGCGGGTCGCGCTATGGGCAGATTGCCATAGTCGCGGCCCGCCCTGGGCACGATGAGTGCTTCACGAAAATGCCCCTGACCGGAGCGTCAGGTGATATGCTCTGGCGTTTATTAGGTATACCTCGCACCGAGGTATACGTAACAAATGTCAGAAAAGACTTCAGCGAAAGTCATTCCGTTCCGACGCCCGGAGAGATTGACGAAGCGTTGCCCGGGCTGCGAGATGAGCTTGCAGGGACCACTGCCACCGTATTCGTGGCCCTTGGAGCACAAGCACTCTACGCTCTTACTGGCAAGTCGTCCATTGAGCAGTGGCGCGGCTCTGTTATCCCTTGCAGTCTGGTGCCCGGTCGTAAGGTCCTGGCAACGTATCACACAGCGCATGCGTTACGAGAGTATCCAGTCACCTACATCATCGAACACGACCTGAGAAGGGCAAGGCATGAATCGTTATACACGGATATCCGTACGCGTAAGCGCGAATTTGTCATCGACGCCCCCCTTAAGCAAGTTGTTGAGTATATCGACAACCTTGGCGACCCTCTTTCGGTGGATATCGAGACTCTCGGCTTTGAGACAATTGACTGTGTCGGTATCAGTGACCATCCCGAACGAGCAATATGCATCCCGTTTATCGGAGGTCGTCTCACAGCTTCAGAGCTCGCGTACGTATGGCGTCGCCTCTACCGTCTCTTTCTGTCCCGTGGAATCATTGGACAGAATATCCAGTTCGACCTCACGCGGCTCGAAAGGTATGGGTTCAGATTCCCCAGGATCGTCTTCGACACGATGCTTGCGCATCATCTCCTCTACCCCGAGTTCGACCACGATCTAGGATTCATCACAAGTATCTATACGAAGGAGCCATACTATAAGCATGAAATCCGCACGACCCGATGGGAGTATAACTGCAAAGACGCGTCGTACACTTACGAAGCGTACGAAGGACTCCTACAGGAACTTAAACAGGCTTCGCAGCTTGACTACTTTAATGAGCATGTTATGTCCCTCATCAGACCAATCATGCGAATGCAAGATGAGGGATTTGCTATTGACAAGCCAGCTCTCCACGCAACTAGGCGTCGCTTGGAACTTGAGCGAGACTACTTGCAGCTGCTGCTCGAGAACAAAGCGGGTTATCAAATCAACGTCAGGTCTCCCCTTGATCTGCGTAGACTGCTGTATGAGGAGCTGCGTCTTCCTGTTAAGAAGCGAACAAAGAAGGCTCAAGCGCCAGCAACTGACGAAGACACGATAAGAGCAGCGACGTTCGATCATCCCGAACACGCTCCCATACTGAAGGGAGTACTAGACGTACGCGAACGTAGGACAATGCTCAGTGGTTTCCTTAACCTGGAAACTAGTGAGGATGGCCGCTACAAGGCCAACTACCTAATTCATGGGACGAAAAGCGGTCGCCTAAGCAGTCGTGGCCGTGGGGAAGGCCCACAGCTGCAGAACATCCCGATGATGGCCAGGAAGATGTTCGTGGCGAGTCCTGGTCATAAACTAATACAAGGAGATCTCAAGCGAGCAGAGGCTATGTTCGTTGCGTTCGATTCGCGATCGACCCGGCTCCAGGCTCTATACACGGACCCCACGATCAACCCATACTGCGAGTTCGCGTCGCAGACACTCAACAGGAGGGTCACAAAGGATGAAGCGGAAATCTACAAGACGTTCAAAACCGTCACGCACGCGTCGAACTACGGGATGGCGTGGAAAAAGCTCATCATCATTCTTAGACTCGCTGGTATCGACCTCGATACCGTCGAGCTCCGAGGACTCTACGGAAGCAAAAAGAAAGCAGAATATCTTATCGAGTCATACCATACCATGGCGCCTGAACTCCGTGCGGTTTGGTACCCACGAATTCGTAGTGTCGTTCGGTCCACTCGTAGTATCCATGACGCCTTCGGGCGACGGCGGCTGTTTCTTGACCGCATGGATGAGGACCTCTTTAGAAAAGCCTATGCCCAGCGACCCCAATCATCTATTGTAACCGTCACGAACATAGGTGTCCGTCGCCTCGTTGCCCAGGGCTATCGAGTCGTCGCACAAGTACATGACTCTATAGTCTGCGAAGTCCCCGAAGAGGACGAGCGCACGAGCTTGATAGCCCTGAACGAGGCGATGAGCACGCCTGTCACGTCATGGGGAGGGACGTTCACGATACCGGTAGAGCTTAAGACAGGCCACAGCTGGGGAGACCTACACGAAGTGGAGGTTTAATGAGTGATGAATCTTTCTTGGATCTTTACTTACGATACACGGAGAAGCAAGAAAGCCCCGCGGAGTTCCACCTTTGGGTTGGCATCACGATGGTGGCGGCTGCTCTCGGGCGGAAGTGCTACATCGAGCGGGGGTACTACAGGCTCTACCCAAACCTTTTCACAATTCTTGTTGCCGGGTCTGCGCGATGCCGTAAGTCCACAGCCATTAAAATCGGAGTATCCCTACTACAAGGGGTCCCGACGACTCGCGTCATATCAGGCAAGATTACTCCTGAAAAATTCATTGAAGAGATTGGCCCGCCAAAAGGCGGCACGGCTATACCCAACGTGTTGGTGCACAGTGGGGAGCTCTCAGTGTTCCTCACCAAGCAGCAGTACGGAGAGCCCCTGATACATATCCTAACGGATATGTATGACTGCCCCGACTCGTGGAGCTACAAGACAAAGAACAGGGGCGAGGTAACACTCAATGATCTTTTTCTTTGTATTATCGCTGCAACTACTCCTGACGGTGTTAGCCGTGGCATTCCCCCTTCAGCACTTGAAGATGGCTTTGCGAGCCGCGTCCTCTTTGTTTACAAGGATGACACGCCACGCAGGAATGCGATGCCGAGTCTCACGCCAGAAGAACACGACATGAGACTCGAGCTAGTGAACAAGCTAGCCGAGATCGGGGAGATGTCTGGGGAGTTCACGCTCGACGAGCAAGCACGAGCGTGGTATATCGACTGGTATCAGAACATGAAGCCGCCCGCTGACAAGCGGATGGAGGGCATGTGGGGTAGGAAGCACGATCACTTGCTACGAGTCGCGCTGGTCCTCTGCGGCGCAGCACGCAATAAGATCATTGAACAGCACCAACTCGAAGCAGCGCTTCTCGCTCTTGAGGCTGTCGAGGAGAACACCCATCACGCTCTTAACGAGATCGGCGGGGACAATAATACGCAGTTCCTTACACGGGCCGCAACGATGGTGCAGAGACGCGTTAGGATCGGGCATAGCGAGCTCCTCCGTTCGGTCTATCCATGTCGCGCAGATGTGTTCAAGAACATCGTAGAAACACTGATCGAGTCGGGATTCATGGACCGCGACGTACATAAGCCTGATATGTACGTGTGGTCAGGGAAGCCATACTGATGGAAAACATATCAGAAGAGATATGGGAACAGGATCTGCTAGAAGCCGGACCGCTCGGGCCTCCGGCCCTCGCTCCGGAGGGCTTGGTAGGGAAAGAGGGCCCGGTGAGCAAGACGAAGCTCCCGCATAGCTTCCACTGCAGGCTCAACCATTGGCACACGGTCGATCACGTGAACGAGTTACTCACGGGTAACGCTCCGCTCTGTTTGCTCGAGCGAATCGTGCTGGAGTGGGCAGCCATGTGACATGGAAAGTCCCCCTTAGGGTAGCACGCGGCGGGGAAGTCGCGTTAAGTTGCTATCCCTTAGGGGGACTTATTTCTATGGACTTCAGTTCGTTGAAGCGGCTAGCGGTACATCGTCACAGGTCCCTTCCCACCGCCGCCCGCAAGGTCCGAGCTAAGCGATCCGACCACAGCCTTCCCTCCCTCCAAAGCCGCCCCTCCGGCTTTCTTCCACCACGGTAGCTGGCCCTCTTCCATCTCTTTGCGTGCCTCGGCGAGCGTCTTCGTACCAGGCATACCCGATTGAGCGAGGATGTTCTCGGGCGAGTCGCCCAGAGCTTCCAGCGTGTAGTTGACCAGCCGGTTCAGCTTCCCCGGCCCGATGCGATTCGCTGCGCCCTGGATGACCTTCTCGGCCAGGTCGGCGGCCCGCGGGTTCGTCATAAGCCTAGCAATGACAGGCGGTGCGAAGAGGCCGGCTACCAGCTCCGCGCCCTTGACGGGCAGGCTATGCCCCAAGTACGCGCTGATGCCACCCGCCAGCCCAGCACGACCCGCAAGCGCATCAAGGCCAATCCACTTGGCGTTGCCTGTCTCTTGCATTCGCTTCTGAAGTGTTTGCTGGGCCTGCGCGAGTTTCACGTAGCTATCTGTGGTATCCTTGCCCATCACGGTCTCGAGGAACGCACGCCCCATCTTGCCCTGCCCATTCAGCTGGAGGTTCATCAGGTCGGGCTGGACGGTTTCCCCACCTTTCGAGGCACCGCTCACGACACGTTCCCACAGTGCGCGCCTTACCTGGTTAGCCACGTCGGGGCCAGCGGCTGCGGATAGCTTTAGGAAGTTGTCGGCATTCCCATCCTTCAGGATCTTGTCGGCATACTGGTAGAGGCCCTTCTTGTTGTTCAGTAGGCCCCGCACGAATTCTGTGTTGAACTGGCCCTCCGCGAGGTCCATGTCGGCGCCCGTGAAGCGTGCGTACTGCTTCCTCAAGTTCACGGGAAGCTGCCCGATCACTCGCTTGTCCAGATCGTTGGCCGCATCCGTGGCCTGCGCTCGAGCCGCGTCGCCCACAGGCGTCCTGTCGCTCATGTCGTGTGCGAGGACGCTCAGCTTCTGTCGTACGTCCTGCACCTGCGAGAAGGTTGGCGAGTCGGGCAGTGAGCCCACAAGCGACCTGGCATCACGGGTCAAGCTCGAGTAGCCCGAACGCAGGAACTTCCCGTTCATGGTGTAGCCCACGGGCAGCGCCGCGCCCACCATCTGACTTGCTTCTTGCCGCACGCCTGCGAGCACCCGGTACTTCCCATCAACGGCTTCCGAGATAGCTTTGCCTAGCTGCTCAGGCGGGATCAACGCCCCGAACCGATCGCCGAGATCGTTCGCAGCCATCTTCATCATCTTGTCCCGAGTCCCGCGGAACTTCTCCATCGCGTTCTGGCCGATCATCGAGTTGTTCGCGAGCTTCTGGAACCACGTGCCAAGCTGCCCGTCGTTCGCCTCGGCCAGGGTCTGCGGGTTGCCCATCGCTATGAACCGCGCCTCGCGTGGGTCGAGCCCCGCCGCTCTCAGCTTCGCAGCGTCCGCGGTCGCGTCGATGGCGTCGTCTTGCGTGCCATTGTTCGTGAATGGATTCCAGCTCGGTGGCGGGTCATGGCCAGTTACCTTCTGGTACACGCCGCGGAGGCGTCCCTGCATGTCAGTCATCGCGGCCTGTTCCTCGGGAGACAGCTGGACCTTCGTTGGAATCGCGAAGCCCTTGAGGATAGGATCGGCCACCTGACTCCACGTCTCGCCAAGCCCCACATCAGTTCCCGCCGCCAGAGCATGCGCGAGCGACTCGCTCATCGAGTCCGAGTCGGCTCCCGTGATGCCCAGCCTCCGCTTCGTCTCCTCGAGGCCCAGCTGCGTGGCCGCCGCGGCTCCCGTGCCCGCCAGGATAGCGCCAGCGCCACCTGCTACCTGCGGCACTGGCCACGGCATGCCTGCCGCTTCAGCCGCCCCCGAGGCAATCTCTTCGCCCTTCCGGGCAGCCTTCCCGCCTGCGTACAGCGCTGGAACCGATCTAATGATCGTAGCGACAGCACCCGGATCGCTTGGCGGCTTGAACATCTCGGGGATGTTCGGGTCGGTCGTAGACAGGAAGGCCCCGCCCGCCGGTGAATTCGCTATCTCCTCGGGAGGTCCTTGCCGTGTGTCCTCGACAGCCTTCTCTCGAAGCAACTTGTAACGTAGCGCGGATCGTTCTTCGTCTGTCATGGTGTTTGCGCCTGTTCCAGCGCCTCCTTGCGGGCAGCGCCGAGATCGGCTGCCGTGTCCTCCGGGCTTGTCCTCAGGTCGGGTACCGCCGCGAGTTCTTTCCGCACTTGCTCGGGCGTCATCTTGCTGATCTCATCCCGCATAGCCTTCTCTTCATCGACCGGCGGCTCAGTCGGCGAGTAGCTCATGCCCAGCTGATCCGTGTTGTTGTCGCGGAAGGCTCCCGTGCCACCAATGTCTTGACCCCGCCGCTTTGCCTGCTGCCGCAGTATGTCGATGCCCAGCGCCTGGTCGCGTATCGCTTCGGGTGGCAGATAGCCCCCATCATCGAACTCGATCCCAGCCGGCATGTGGCCCTCGTGCAGCGATTGGATGACAGGAATCGGGTCGATGCCCTTCGGGATCTGGTAGCCCCAATCCTGCAGCGAGCCTGCCCGCTCTCGCACGTCTTGAATCATGTGCGCTCGCATCGACCGAAGAACTTCCTCGAACGTCGCCGGCGAGTCGTACTGGCTAGGCATAGAGTTCGTAATGAACTCCATCTCCTTCTCCATGTACCGACGGCCGTGCATCAGGTTCATGTACTGGCTAACCTGGACGTTTAGCAGGTCCCTGAACACCTGCACGTCCGCGTTGTTCGCGCCGATATCCTTCAGCATGTCCAACACGGGCTTCCGCCACGTGCCGACCGGTATCAGGCCCTGCTTCTGTAGCTCTTTCCACCGATCCATTAGCTCGTTCTGAGTCCCAATCACCGAGATTCGGTTGGTGATATCAGACTGCGCCGATGCCGAGGGCATCTTGAGCTTCCCATTCCCGCCATCCTTGTTCTGGAAGTCCTTCATCAGGTTGATAGCTTGCGGGTAAGCTCCCACGTCTATCAACCGCTGGACCATAGCGCCCTGGATCTTCGGCATGGTCGGCGAGCTTATCGACACGAGCTCATTCGTCGCGGCTCGCTTCATGTCCTCCGACTGGCTTGGGTCGTCTAGGATCGCCCGTACGTCTCGCAGCTTCTTCCCGAAGTCGGACCCCGGCATATTGATGTCCCGCTGCTCCTTCGCGGCCCTGAATGTCGGTATTCCCTTGTCGTCCGTCATTGGGAACTGCTGGGCTACCTGCTTCGGATCGTACTTCCAACTCCCGTCGGGATTGCGTGGGACGTCGTAGAACTTATTGTTCCCGAGGTGCTGCATGGCCTTCACGAACTCATCGGTCCCGTTCTTGTCGATGGGCTGCCCGCCGGCTGCCATCCCGATATAATGGTTGGTTATTCGCTCCGAGTCGTTTACGAGACCCTCCGCTACTTCTCGTGCATTCTTGTCCGCGACGCCCTGGGTCTCAAGCTGCCGCTTAACGGCCGTGACCTTTCGCTCAAGCGCAGCAGCTCGCGAGGCCTCCGCGCTAGCATTCGCAGCGCCCGTCTGCGCGGTCGACAGCCTCTCCTTGTATGGAAGGAACTCAGCGGCCCGCCCACTCGCTTCCTGCCCCCGCAGGATCTGCTGGCGCTCCATCTCTTCCCGTTGCTGTTCGGCCGAGATATACGCCCCAGCACGCTGCTGCGCGATACCTTGGCGCGCTTTTAGATCTGAGATCCGTGCTCCGCTCTCAACCTGCAAGCGCCGCTCAGCCGCATCCCGTGTAGCTTGCTGCGCCTGGCGGTCTAGTTCCTTTGTGAGTTCATCCTCGCCACTATCGTTCCCGCCATACGCTGCTTGGAACATCCGCATGGCCATCTCTCGCTGGCCAGCTCCCAGGTCGATGGTTGCCATCAGTGCGCATAGCTACCAGCGCCAGGCTGGTTAGCTCCCCACTGCTGGGCCGCACTCGCATACGGTGGGATCTGCGACTGCCGCATGTAGTCTTGATATGTTCTCGCCATGGCCGCCTCACGCGACCCGAGCTCGCCCTGCGCGAGGCCCGCCTGGTTGCTCATGACTTGGCCCGCGCCCTGGTTATAGACCGACTGGGCGTTCTGGCGAGCATTCTCAAGCTGGAGCTGGTACTGAGACGCCTGGCTCGCGAGGTCCGTCGACGTCTTCTCCCGTAGCGCGCTCTGTTGGCCCAGGTTCGCTGAGCTATACAGCGCGCCTCTCGAGCCGAGCGTCGCCCCGATCTGTCCCGACTGTTGGTTCGCGGCTGCATTCGTTGTCGCGACGTACTTGGAAAACATGTCCTGGAAAGCGGGCGCCATGCTCTGCTGACCGTACTGACTCAGCTGATTGGCATAGCCGCCGATCATGTTCCCGTATGTTTGCGCAGCTGGCCCGCCACCCACATAGAAGGGCTGGATCGCCGCGTTCGTGTTTGCCGATGCCGTCTGCTGCGGGTTGGCACTCCCGCCGCCCGGCTGCCCCAAGGGTGTAGACGATTGTGCTCCCATCACCTATTCTCCGCTTGTGGTGTGGCGTTCGGGTCGGTCCCACCGAGACGCCCCGCCTGCCTACCCTGCACGTTTGTGATGCGCTGCTGGATGTTCGCGATTCGCCTCGACTGCTGTGTCGTCGGTGTATCGCCAGCGTTCGCCTGTACATTCCCAAGCCGTGTATTCAGCTGGTTCTCGCGGCGGTATCCTTGCATCACCGACGAAGCCCACGGCCCTGCGGGCTGGCCCGATAGATGCGCGTCGTATGCCTTCTCCTTTGCCATGAAGAATCTTTGCTGGGGAGTCAGGTTGACGCTCTGGTTGTTGGCCGCCGCGTTCGTCGTGTCTTGGGCACTAACGTAGGGAATCGCGTTCCCCCGTGGATCCGTGAAGCCGAACGCAGCTTCCTCTTGGGGCGTCAGCCCCGGTTGGATCAACGGGAACTTCTCCGAGTTCGGATCGACACCAGTCCCACCCGGGCCTTGGCCACCCGTAGCAAGCACGCTCTGGAACGATGGCGGTAGCTGGCCCTGGTTTGCTATCGTCATCCGAGCCTCGTACTCCCGCATGGCCTTCGAGATGGGATCCTGTGGCAACTTTGATATCTGTGGATTCTGCCCAGGTCCCGTGGGCGTCTGGGTCGCTTGATAGATTCCGCCCCCGACGGACGCCGCGGTTCCTACACCCGCGATCACCGCTGCTGTTATGGCCGCCATACAACCTCCTAATCGAAGAAGCTAAGCAGGATCAACCGCGAGTCGTGCGTATCCTCGCCGTAGCCCCGCCTCGGCAACGCTGCATGAATCAAATCGCTTCGCATGACTAGGGCTCTGTTCGGGGCGCCAGGGAACTCCCCATAGATTCGCCACGCCTTTTCATTCTCGTGATCGTCCTTCCAAGCTTGCAGCTCCACCTCATTCTGGGGGTGCGCTCGCATTCCCGTGCCGCGGTGCTCGAGCAGCACGGTCGAGCTCGGGCCCGGGTTGATATAGCAGAAGAACGCATACCGAGAAACCTCGGCATCACTGTGGGCCCATTGGGGCGGATTCGAGCCGCGTGGAGAGAGCCTGAAAGCATTATGTTTAGGTATCACCTTGTAGCCCATGAGCCACGTCAGGACTTGGGTCGTTCGTTCGAGAACTGGCTCAGGCACCGGTAGTCCAATATTTGGGTAGACTACTCGATCGAACGGTGACTCAACCGGCTTGTACTCTAGGTTGTGGGCATACGCTTGGACGAGCTCGAACTCGTACTCGGGAAAGAACTCGTCGATCATATATACATAAGGAGTCATAGCATCTTCACGTAATGACTCTCGAAAGCCTGGTAACCGTGCCGCTCGTAGAAGTGGGCCAGGCGGTCGGGCGCATTGTGTAGCATATATGCCATGGTGACTCGGGTCGCTTTACGGAAGCGGGCCCACTCCTCGAACGACTCGAGAAGGGCTTTGCCGGCCCCTCGCTGGGCACCCGGCCAGACGTACCAGAATAGCTCAGTCGCGCAGGGCTCCCCGTCGAACACGTTTTCATACAGGACTCCCGCTATCGCCCCCCTCAGATCCCACTTGTTCTCGTGGAGGCACAGCACCGTTCCCATCCCCGCCTGCATGAACTCCTTCATCTTCTTCACGAAGATGCTCGCTCGGAACTTCATCAGGTCCTTCCCGTAGAGGTCCGCGAACAGGTACCCCATCTCCGCTAGCTGCTCGAGGTCGTGCTCCGTTGCTGTGCTGATCCTGTAGCTCTTCTCGGAGGGCTCCAAAGATGTGATAGTCTCGGTAGATTCCATCTCGTAAGTGCGCCTTTCTTATGATGCCCTCGCGCTGGAAGCCCAAGCGCTGGACTAGTTTGATCGCCGTCTTGTTGTCCTCCGGGAGCTGGGCCGTGACGCGACGTAGCTGCGCCCTTCGCATGAAATCCAGGATAGCCGCGAGGATGACGGGTTCACGTCCACGTAGTCGTCGATCGAACATGACAAGGTGTACGCTTGCGTCCAGCCAGGGCCGTACGTTGGTAGCCGCCGCCAGTCCAATAGTATCATCTCCCTGAAGGAACTCATAGAATTGGCTATGCGGGTCCATCAACCCGTTCTTGAACTCCTCGAACGTGCGTGGGATGATATCATCGAATATCTGTGGGTATCGTCGCATGCCCTCCCACAGCCATTCCATCTTCCCGCTAGTTAGTATTAGCGGGCGGAATGTTAGGATCGGGAGGGTTGAGGGGTCTAATGGTGGGGAAGAACTCTCCGCTGGGGACGTAGACATCGGTGTAAGCCCTCAGTGTGGGTACCGCTGCTCCATTCTCCTTTGGGTAGAAGAACCTGTAGCGACGGACGTTGGCCGTTATATTTAGATCCGCGAACTCCCAGCCCCAATGCTCATCGAGTAACTGAATCGTTCGGACAAAAGGGAACGAGTTCCCCCGGTCGATACTCACGTACAGGTCGAACGGTGGCTCCCCAGTCTCCCGTGGGATATCACTCGAGAGTAGCACCCGCTCGAGCGTTGCATTGCGTATGGCGGTCTGATCATAGAACATATCCGGCGTGTCCACGAACATGTCCATCCCGCCATCGCTCGGCCGTGAGTGCCAGTCCCCAATGATCCGCTCATCTATCTCGTAGAAGTCTGTCGCATCGCTCACGAGCATGGTCGGATAGTTCGCTGGATGCCCAACCGGGTTGAAGCCCGACGATTGCGTCGCGCCTGGCAGCACCGCCTCCATCAGCGCGTGTATCGAGCCCGGGAAGAAGTCGCGGGTCCACGCGCTTCTGAAGTAATCGTATATCAGAACCACCGTCCCAGTCGCTTGCGGTACGGCCAGCCAATATTCCTTGAAGCCCATAAACACGGCTGCGAAGGGAATGCTTGTCCATTGCATCCCCGTCGGCTGCGTGAACGGCTGGCCCGGATCGAACAGCTGACGTATGTACGAGTGGATCGGCGACCCGATGGGGTCCAGATTCGAGCCATCCCACGAGTACACGTTGAAGTCATTCCCCACAAAGATGTGGAACTGGCCGAGACTTGCCAGCGACCATGGCAGCAAGCATCCAATCCCGAACACACGATTCTCGGGTAGGAATGGGTTAGTCGGGTCGCCCGTCGCATTCATGTCTACGATCGACGAGTTGCGATATACGACTAGCCTATCATTGAGAACCTTCATGCCCGTGATCGCCTCGACCGTTCCATCGTACAAGTCGAGGAAACCACCGTGGTAGTTACCTACCCCGTCAGGGTTCTGTATGCTCCAATCATTATAGGCGCCCTGCGCAGACCACTGCAAGCGGTTCGCTACCTGCGGTGGCGACAGCCCACTTGGGTCTAGCGTGTTCGAGATGTTCGCTAGGAACACATGGTTCTTGAAGTACTCAATGAACGTACCTGCAGGCGTTGACTCGAGCCGCACGATGTTGAACAGGCTACTATCTATCGGGGGCGCCGGGCCTCCCCCACCGCCAGGTGCCGCGTTCGCCTGCATCGTGTTGATGACGGTTATCCGGCTAGACCGCACGATCAGTAACTGCTCCTCACCCTGCGTCCAGCTATACCGTACGTCGAAGTTTGGGGTTATGTTCAAGCCACCGAGCTTGTGCGAGAAGTTGTTCCCTATCGGATCGAACTGTGCCGCTTGCGTGTTCGTTAGACTAATGATCGTCTTATGGCCGTTCGCGTTGGTCTGAAGCGCGAAGTCCATGATCGGATCGCCCGGCGACGTGTCCTGCGTCTGCGACCGACCAGGCGCCCGCAAAACCTTCGCGTACCGAAAGCGGACGTTCTGGCACCACGGCGTGTACTCGGGGCCAATCGCATCCCCCACGGCCGCTGTCCACAGGCCCTTCTGAGGTGCGCTCTGTCGGGTAGGTACTTGTTGTGCCACCGCTATGGCCTTCAATTATCTGAAGCGTACACCAATGGTCGACTCATAGTTATCTTCTTCGAGCGTCAAGAGATCCTGCCGACTTAGCAGGTCCGCGTCGACCATTTGTCTATGACCAGCAGACTCCTCGTATCGTTGCAACGCGCTCAAGCCCTTTGCGACACTGAGAGTAATCAGGAGCTCATGCCACTCCCTTTCCAGTGGAACAATGAGCCCCTCAGTCAGCTTGGGTATCCGTTTGCGGTACCTGATCGTATACTGGATATCTTGGTTCGGTATCGGATCAAGTTCGATGTGATCCTGATACCGTGCGTAGCGCGTAGGTATCCCGCTCGTGCGATACGATCGGTCGATCACCTGCCAATGAACTTGGTCTAGCTTCCGCCAGATATCCCTCATCGACAGAATGAACCAGAAGTCCGCCGGCACATCTATCTGCGACGTGCCCGCTGCGACCAGCGGCGTATATACCGCGTCTAGCTCACGGAAGCTTGCCTTCGGAGCCTGCGTCAGCTCCGTGAATGCGTCCATTGCCCACTGGTCCACCCGATCGCTCAGGTCCGTCCGATTCCCCATCCTCTGGATGATCTCCGCCTTCAAGTCGTCGTAGAGTTGGGGATTCAGCACAGGTTGCATTGATCAACTCCCTCATGGCCAAGATGGCCCCCTCGAGTTGGAAGCACTCACGCTGCGCCGTCGCGACCAAGTTGCGCCTCTCGACCAGGCGCCTCTCGTACTCTGCTAGCTGTTCTCTAGGTGTCATCTATACCTCACGATGGTTCGTAGATCATGATCCACGCCGAATCGACGCCGGAGATCTGGACCGACTGTCCCGTGATCGCGCAACTCATCTTTAGCAGCTGCATACCGGGCGCCACCGCATTGCCCTGCACAGGCATAAAGAGTGAGAAGGGCACGACTGCTGCGCCCGCCGAGAGCGATAGAGTCGTATGCGCTGCCGAGCTAATAACATTCCCGTCAAGTGCTTGCGGGTTCCCCCCGAATCGAAGAAAGCTTGTTATCCCGACTGTCGGCCCCGTCGCGCTAATGCCCAGGTGCCCGTGTATCGCAGCGAGCCCAACCCACCGGCCACCACTCGCATTCCACTGCGCCTGTACCACGTATGTTTCGTTCGTATTCTGTGGCAGCACCAGCGGGGCGCTGAGAGGCGTGACCGAAAAGACCTTCACCGTCGCGCCGATCGCGAACGATGGGCTCGGGTATACGCCAGCTAGCGATCCGCCGGCTGCGCCGCTTGGGGGCAACGAGCCAGGTATGGTCGGGATGACCGGCTTGTTCGTCAGCGCGTTATAGTCAGCGCCTGGGTTCGGGTACGTCCCTGTGAGGGCACCGCCCGCAGGCCCGCTGGGCGGTAGAGTCGTTGGAATGCCCGTGATCAAACTATAGGCCACGCCAGGATTCGGGTATGTCCCCGTCAGCGCGCCTCCGGCGGGCCCAATCGGTTGACCCGATGCCGGCGCTCCCGTGATCTTACTCCACGCAACGCTCGCGATCTTCGCATCCGTCACCGCACCATCGGCGATCTTCGCAGTCGTGATCGCGTTCGGCGAGATGCTTGGCGATGGGTACGCTCCTGTTAGATCCCCACCAGGCGGCACGTCCCCTGTTGGCAAGCCGGTCCCGATGTATTGACCCGTCGAAATAGCTGGCACGAACTGCTTCGAGTTCCCATCATCGTAGTAGACGAATAGGTTCCCGTCAGTGGTCCGCCACCAGAAGTCGCCCACGTTCGCCGTCTGCGGCGGCGTTGGGCTAATAACGGTCTCGTTCGCGCCGAGCCCAACAGAGTTCCACGCCTCGTACAGCGTGTCGAAATCGGCGTCAACCTCGCTCGCCCATATGTCCGAGTACCCTCGGTTGTACTCCTCATCGAACGTGCGGACGTTCCCACGCTTAACGTTTCGTTGTAGTATCACTACACCCATTATCGTGGCCCTATGATTGGAGGCGGTTGTGGGTCGATAGGTGAGTCGCTCAGGTTGCGGCCCGAGCAATCGTTGTCGCCTGGGTCATACCACTTGCCCTCGAAGAAGCGTGCCTCATACCACCTCGAGCCCGTGACCTCGCCCTGGCACGTCGCAGGCTGCTCGGATGGAATCCGCCGATTTGCTTCCGCCTCGGTCGGGATGACCATGTCCTGTAGGAAGTCGACCTGGGTCTTTTGGTCGTCGCACCGGCAGCATACTAGCCGATTGCTCTTGTAATGCCGCATCGACTGGCTATACGGATAATCGAAGCCGCAGATCCAACACTCGAACCACTTCTCGTGTGCAACCGGAAAAGCTGGCATGCTCATAGTTAGTCCAAATTCACCCAAGCGGTACCGTTGTACCCCTGGAAATGTGTTCCGTTCCACTGAATGACGCCCGCACGCGGCGTGAAAGCTTGACCCAGCTGGACGCCATCCGCCGTCGTGATCAGCCCGTTCACGCTGAGCGCAGTAGCCACCAGGAGCCCGTCGCCGTTCCACGTCCCATACGACGCGCCACCTACATCGAATGTAATGAACGTCCCATCCTGTGCGTGGAGATAAAGATCCCCACCACCCTTCGAGCCCACGGCAGGAGCGCCAGCAAGTGGGTTCCCAAAGTACACGAGACCCGCGTCAGTCAATTGCAACGATCGCGTTGTCGGCGCCGGCAGCAACACGTTGTTCGCGGGGTTGTCAGTCCACGCACCACCCGCAGACTTGGAATCCACATACTGCTTCGTTGTCAGATCAAGCGCGTTGCTCGGGTTCACCGTCGCGCGGATTGTCCCGTCAGGGTTCACGGTCAGGAGTGCCGTATACGCCCCGACAGGCCCACCACTCGGGCGTCGCATGATGGCCGCTGAATCGCCACCTAGCTGATAGCTCAAGGACAGTGCCCAGGACGGTGACGCCGAAGTAAACACGTCATCGTGGTTCCCATCGTTGACGGCGAGGCTAGCTCCGCCTGGACCCGAGAAAAACGAGCCGTGGGCTTTCAGCTTAACATTAGCACCTTGAACAACACCTAGAGCAGGATTCGGATACGTTCCGCTGAGATCGCCGCCTGCGGCGCCACTGGGAGGCAGCGTGGTCGGAATCACGCCCGGGAACATCATTGGTAGCGTGATCGCTTGATTCGCAATGATCGGGGCTGGATACGTTCCCGACAAGCTACCGCCCGCTGGACCCGACGGTGGTGTACTAAGGCCGGCTGCAAACTGTGGGTTCGGGTATGTCCCGCTGAGTACACCACCCGCAGGCCCCGTTGGGGCGCCCCCACCACCACTCTGCCCGAGTATGTTCTGCCATGCTGTTCCGCTGTATGCTTGTAGAATGCCAGCTGCCGTGACCTGAATTGCTCCCGCTACTGGCGTCTCGGCCCACAGACCTGGTAGAATCCCACCATTGAAGACTTGTAGGTCATGGTACGCTTGGACTTGGGTCGGATTCACAAGGATCGACGCACCTGAGTTCCCGCAGCTCATGACCGCTTGGCTGCCAATATCGGCCGACACGACGATGCCTCCATTCGTGTCTGACCGAATCTCTGGGTGTGGTCCCGACAGGGGCGTGTTGGTAAAGGTGATCTTCTTGCCGAGTGGGAGCGATAGGTTGACTGTTGTATCCGCGGGATGAATGAACGTCGCCGCCCCAGCAATCCACGTAGCGCCTGGCGCGCCCGTAATCTTCGCCCACGACACATCATGCACATCAGCATCAACAATCGCCAATGGCGCAATCTGCGGATTCGGATACGATCCAGTCAGGTCGCCACCCGCTGTGCCACCTGGCTGGATAGTCGCTATGATCCAAACATTGCCGTCCCACTCGTACAGCGCCCCGTTCGTTCCCGTGAACCGCTGGCCGACGGTTGGGTTGTTTGGGAAGTCAAGTTCCGCCATTAGCTGCTCCTGGTAGATCCCTGAGTGCGTTGCTGAGTGCCGTCGGTATGTCTGTCGGATCGTGCTTGTCGCAGACGTAAAGCGCCGACGACATGACCATCGGCGCGGCGGGCGGCGTCGCTGGGATCTGCATATTCAAGTTAACTGTCGTCCACGTAGGCGGTGGGAACGCCTGAATCATTGCACCGCACGTGTCGCATACATATTGGATCATGGTGTACTCCCAAGAATAACAGCGCCAATCGACGCGTACGTGGTAATCGTCGATGCGTTCCCCGAACCGTTCGTGTATCCAATGTAGAATTGTTGCCCATAGCGTGTATCGAAGATGCCACTCACACAGTAGTCGATTACAAGTGCCGCAGCATAGTAGCTCTGCTTCGATCGAACGACCCACGCCGAGCCGTTATATTGATTGATGATGAGCTGCCCGATGCCCTGTGTGGCTTCCATCGACGCCCAAATGAACACGATCCAATTGCCAGCCGGGAAGATAAGCTGACTATACTGGAAAGCGATTATGCCCAACGGGTCCCACAGCGCCGGGGCCGTGCCGAGAGTCAGGGTATAATTTACCTGGTTGGCTGGGACAGTCTGCCCCGGGATACCATGCCAGCAGCCCCAGTTGCGTCCTCGGACGAAGCCAGGGGCAAGAAGATTGCCCCCTGAATCTATCTGGAGCGGAGTCGAAGGCGTCCCGCCAGGCGCCAAGCGATCAATAACCCAGCCATCTCCGTTCTCGTAGCAGCGCCAAGATGGCTTAGCCGTGTTATCTTGAACCCACGCGCTTCCGTTATACGAAGCGTTATAGGCGAGCCCAAACCAATCGAGCCCCGGGAGCGCCGCGACACGCCCCTTGGCCGCACCAGTCCCGAGAACAAGCTGTGATTGATCAGCGCCGGCAGCAGCGGGGCCAGGGATGATTATCTTGCCCGCGGCATCCGCTCGCAGCATCTCGGTGACAGTGCCCGCCGTCGCGTTCGGCGCACGACGATAGACGTGCAACGCGTCTGTAACTGTCTCCATCTGGAGCAGCCACGATGGCTTGGTCAGATCCTGGGGCGCACTGTAGGAGTTCAGGTCCATCCCCAGGATAGTCCCAGCCGCGTTGATATTCAAGTCACCTTTTACTGTTCCTGGGCCCCACGCTAGCGTCGTTACAGTAGGATCAACTGGCGTAAGCGTCGCACTCGAAAGCGCCCACTTTGACTTTGCAGCGGGCGTAAGTGTAGGATTCGGATACGTTCCAGTTAGATCCCCGCCCGCAGGTCCAGTCGGCGATCCGCCACCGCCAGTGACAGCGGCCCATATGGTATCGTAGTTGGTGGCAGAGTTCTTCGTCAGTACCTGACCGGCTGTGCCGCCCACTGGCACGCCCGGACCCGTTGGGCCAGCAGGACCTGTCGAGCCTGGCGGACCTTGTGCGCCAGTCGTGCCAGGTGGACCTTGCGCGCCAGTTGTACCTGGTGGTCCTTGCGGTCCTTGCGAGCCCGCAGGACCCGTTGGACCAGCGGGACCCGTGGACCCTGTAGGTCCGGCCGGCCCTGCGGAGCCGGTAGATCCCGCCGGCCCTGGAGGTCCTGGTGGACCTGCGGTGCCCCCGCTACCACATGGTGGCTGGCAGACCCCACCTACGATCGCGTTGGGGCTAATCTGGCTGCGCTTGCCGATGAGTATATCTTGCAGCGAATCAACAAGCTGCCGGCTCCACTGGAGGAGAGCGTCCTGTGTAGTAAGGCGTGGCAGGAGCGCCTGTATGGTATCCGTGTCAAGAATCTTCCCCGAAACGAGAGCCTTAGCCACAGCGTTCTCCCCATCGCTGGGCATCGCAGAAACGACCTAGATAGTCGTCCTGCGCAAATTCCGCTGCGCTGAGTGCCTCGTGCAGATCTTCAGCCCTGCCGAGACACCCAGGCAGCTTGGGGAAGCTGACGGTCCAGCATTCCCCATCATGCTCGATCTCTATGCGGTACCTAGGATCCATTCCACGTGAGCCAAGCCGCTGGCGTTACGAAGGTAGGCATGCCAGTCAGATCGCTGATATACATGACCACAGCTTTCCCTTGGTCATCCTGTCCCCCGAACTCGAACGCAAACCCCGCTCCTCGCCCGCCTGAATCGACGAATAGAACTGGCGGATACCCGCCGGCTCGCTGATCGTTCCCGATGATCGTTCGCCCATCACGGAACGCGCCGAGCGCCCCTGAGCCCACAACTGGGGTTCCCACAGGAATGGCTCCAGGGGTGTTCTGAAGATACATGTTCTCGCTGTCGCAGCACAGCTGCCACGTGTTGGCAGCCGTCTTTGACATGAATAGATACCTAGCGCCTTGATTCGTACCCTTACCTGTCGCCATCGCAAGGGCTCCACTCATCGGCGAGCCATCACGAGGAGATATTCCAGCCGAGATATACACTGAGCTTGACATGCGCTGTCCGCCGAGCACGGACAACCCATCTTGTATCCCGATTGGGTTAGGTGCGGGGGCCACTGCGGCCCCCAACGCGCATCCAACGGTGCCGATTCCACCCGCCATGACTTCGTTCACGCCCCCAAGCGAGGGCGTGATTCCGTCCATGAAGATGTAATACTCGTTCCCGTCAGGTGTCGCGAAGACGAGGACCCCACACGTGTTCACGAGACTTGCAGCCCCCACCAGGCTCGGCAGGTGGGAGGAGCCGTAGATGCTGCAGTTTCGTGGATAGATTTCCGTGTTGATGAACATTAGGCCCCCTGCGAGCCGTAGATCCCTCGCCACTCGCCAGCGCCAATCGAGAAGCGCTGGAAGCTCTTGAACTTCGCGTCGCCAGTATCGAAGTCATCTCCATTCTGGAAACGCTCCGGCTGCCGCTCGAAGAAGTTGAGATCGTGATCGCCCTTGCCAGCGAGCAGGAACCACGAATCAGGGTCGACGATGTAGTGGCCGACCATGTAATCAAGGCCCTCCTCACGGAGCGCATTGATTTCGTTGTTGCTAGTATACGGGCGGAACTCGCTGCCCAGAATCTCCCGAGCAGTCATCTTCAGCTGAGGCCCGCACAGCAGGAGCTTCGGCTTGACGACCACCGGGATGTCCATCTCGTCAGACAGCGACTCGAAGCTGATGATCGCAGCCTCCAGACTGGTCGGCGAAAGATCTGCGTCGGTGGTCGCCCGGTTGCTTCCAGTCCCGCCACCTAGCTTCGTGTGCGTCGCAGCGATCAGCGGCTCGTTGTTCCCGAACTTCGGGAAGCCGAACTCAGTCGTGAACGCGTTGTTGAGCATGTTGAAGAACGCGACTTCTCTCGCGTTGCGAGCCGCTTTGGCTAGCTCGCGAGTGTTCTTCTTCATGACGTTGTAGAGATCGTCCTCCATCATCTCCAGCGTCACGCGGAAGCCCAAGCCATAGGTGAGATGCGTGTAACGCTTCTTCCCACCCTGCAGGAGATCCTGGTACTGGATGCCCCGCCCTTCGGGCTTCACTGGCATGGATCTCAGACCTGCTACTTCCAGGTCCTCTTCCCACGCCCGTTCGCTCGTCTCCTCGTTGGCGATCTTGCTATACTCGGGCGGGCGCTCTTCCAGGAGCTGGAAGAACACCTTGCGGAGCCCAGGTGCTAGCAGGAATGAAAATGCACCAGTTACGTTTACCATCTCACGCCGCCTTCATCATCTGAGTCGCAGACTCGATGAACTTGCCCACGGCAACTACGAGATTCGTCTGCGCCTCGGTGTAGATGAACAGGACCATGAACGTGCCGGCAGTCGTCCGATCAGCGGTCCACAGGCTCGCTGCCTTGCTGACCGTCACGAGCTTACCGACATCTGCCTGCACGCCACCATTCATCTGGACGCCGAACAGGGTATCGTCGTTGGCGATCCAGACGGTAACCGGCTGACCAGTCGGCGGAGGTAGATACCGCGACGCCCCGGCTCCGTTGGCAGGCATTGCTGCGATGCCCACGAGAGACGCAGCTGGCGTTGCAGCTTCCTGAACTGCTCCCGAGGCGTTGAGCACGACAGGAGCTCCGCGCTCGAACGTTTGGCCTGCCGCTTCGGGAAACGTCAAGGTGAGGGGTGAGTTCCCGCTCACCGTCATCTGCTGTGATAGCTGTCTCATCGCTCCTCCAGATCGACGTCGTCCCGCGACACCGAACCAGCGTAGCCGGGCACGTCCTTGTGCTCCTCATAGCCCCGGTCGCCCACCTGCGCTTTGAACGTCGCAGACACGCCAGTCGCCATCGCGTCGATCTTCGCCTTGTTGCGCCGCCGATACTCCTCGTGAAGCTCTTTCGGGATCTTCGCGAGAACGAGATCACCCACCTCGACGGGGCCGGCCACGGCCTCGCCCGCCTTCAGAGGCGTGTTGTCGCTGCAGACGCCCTCCTCCGGGCCAGCCTGCACGATCTCGTACTTCAGAAAATCCTTCTTGCGGCTCAGATTGAGCTTCTCCTTGCGGAGCCAGCGGTAGTGGTAGTTTGGGTCCTTGTTTTTCACGTGGAGGGGATCATACACGCCCCCTGCCATCTTCTTGTCAGCTTCGTCCTTGACGAACTCGATACTCATGCTGCCTTCCCCTTCTGCTTCACGGGACGCTCGCCAGCCGGCGTATTCCACTTCGACCAGTCGGACTCCGACATATCCTTGAACCCGAGCTTCATGACCTCCCGCTCTTCGCGCGAGAGGACCTTGCTCCGCTCCCTATCGGGTTCCGCGTGGGACGCACCTTCCGGCCGTGATGCTCGTTCCCGCTCCGCCTTACGTGCATCCTCCACTTCCTCTTCGAGGTGCTGGGAGCGCACGTACTTGAGTGCCGCCAGGTACGATCCAGACTTCGCCTTCACGTCTAGCGGCATGTCTTTCATAAATTCGTCTACCTCAGGCCCGTACTTCTTCATGAGGTCGGGCTCCGAAGAATAGGCTGCGACTCTCTCAGTCTCAGCGGACCGTCCAAAGTACTCCTGCACGATCGGGCCCACTCGCATCGTCACGAGGTCGTTCATGGCCTTCACGGGGTCCATATCGAACTGCTCCCGCAACGAGTTCACTGCCTTCTGTGCGTCGGCCTTCGGGATCTCACCCTGCGCAGCTGCTCGTTGGATCTGATCGAGAATCACCTGCACCTGAGCACGAGCACCAGCAGCCTCTTGGAGGCTCTGCTGGGCCACGCCCTTGAACTCTTGATTCTCTCGCTCGAGACGCGCGATCTTCGCCGCTACGTCCTCTTTATCTTCCGTTGTATCCTGCTGGTCCTGGTCTGCCATCCTCTGCTCCCTGCGCCTCTTCGAGGCGATTTAGTAGGTCGTCGCCGAATTCGATGAATATATTGATCGCGTTCAGCTCGCCTCTCATCTCGAGAAATCCTTCCCAACTATTGCTGGCCGCCAGGCGCAAAAGGCAATCCTGGCGTGCTTGCACTAGGTGGGCCCACAGAAGTTGCCACTCCGGGCTCCGCTGGACTTTGTCCAGGGCCTCCTGGAGTTCCTGGTGGCTGGGCATTTTGCTGTTGTAGCTCCGCTACGCTCTTCGGTAGCAGGGTGTCGACGGCCCTGATCTCGTACGTCTGGACGATCATCGACATCAGATATCGAGCACCATCTGCCATCTGGAGCGCAAGTTGTTGTATCGGTGGAGGCGTCGCCGGGTTCATCGCAACGCCACTGATCTGGAGCAATTGCTGATAGTATTGGGATAGTTGACCCATCATAGCCATCAAGCCCTGCTTCTCTATCTCGCGGTTGATAGTCGCGGTAGAGGCCGTGAGCTCGATCCCGATACCATCGGCGATGAATTCGTCAGGTAGGTCCAGCGCTTGCTCCACCAGCTTCCCGTCGCTACCCTTGACGAAGTAGGCCATCCCGGACGGCCTGAACTGCGCGTTGAGCAATAGTAACTTCTTACCCACACCTCCCAAGCACTCCCGAATATCGCGTACATTAAGATCGAAGCGACGATTGCCTTCTTGGATGAGGGCCAATGTGCCGGTCGCCGTTGCCCGATTTCCAATAGTTGAGCTTTCACGGCCCAGCTGATAGTCCGCAATGCCCGATCGCCTCTCGCTATACGCGAGGCACGACTGCTCGAGTTGCTGCATGCTTGGGTAGATATCCGCCATCGGCAATGTAATGACATCTCGCGAGGGATCAGGTACGGTCAGAAACCGTCCAGGCCAGACACGTGTGCCATTGCGAACAACGCCGCGACGGCCAATAAAAAAACGAGTATTGGCCAATGTTGCGTTATCCACCTGTTGGTTATGTATCGTGCTAATTTCCTCTTGAATGAGCTGGAGCTGTCGGGAGATTCCGATGCCTTCACGCTTGCCCTCCCGATCGAGGAACTTCCCCTTGAAGAATGGCCGCGCGCCCGTTATATCGGGGTTATAGACGCACCGGGCGATGGTCCGCGACTCCTTGTGAAACGTGACCATGATCGGCACGGGGAGCTCACTTCCCGCGACTGGGAGATCCGCGTACATCTCGTAGAGGGTATTCAGCTTCTCCCGCGGCCGCGAAGCGAGGGCCTCGAACTCGTTTTCCTGTAACCGCTCTTCTAGAGGCGTCGGATGCTCTTTGGCCTTGATGATGATATCTGTGTCCTCGTACACCCGATCGTGCTTACGCCAAGCCAGCTCGCCATCAGTCAGCCGAATTCGCTGCGCGATCCATTCACTCTGAACCAGCTCGTCCTCGATGCCAGCTTGGCAGATGATATCCTGGAGCAAGATATGCTCGACTGACGGCTTCCTCACGATCGCGTCGACCGGCACGGCCCTTCGAGATTGAACCTGGAATGTCCTCTGGGTGAAGCTGGTCCAGTAGACCTTGAGATACGCCCATCCGTGCTTTACCACCTCCATGATCCAGGAGCGGGTCTGCATGTACATATCTAGCTCATTGACCCGACTCCACTCCATGAAGTCCTGCAGCGGATGCACGACGGGCTCGAGGTCTTTGATCAGCGCTGCGCTCGACCAGAACGGCTGCACGGCGAAGATCGTGTTCATGATGCGGGCCACGATGCTATCCACGGTGATGCCCACTAGCGGCACCACCAGGTTCGCCGCGCCGTCCCACGGGAACGTCTTGCGCTTCGTAAGTGGCTCGCCCATGTACAAGCGATTCGACTCGTCGATCCACTCCATCTTCCGCTCATGCGCCCGCAGAGCTTCCTCCAGTTCCTGGTCGAAGTAATACCTCAGGAACTGACGATCCTTCTCTGTGAGCGCTACGGGCGCCCCAGGAATCACTCCAGAGACGATGGGCATTAGACTTTCTTAGCTGCTCCCCATACCTTCGAAGAGCGACTCTTACCAAGGTCGCCGCTTTTCCCCGAGCCCCCTTTCAGACTCTTTGCTACAGGGTCTGGATTGGGGGCACTTTTTTGTGTGTTCCCGCCACGACGCTCGTTCTTCATTGCACGTCCCATTTCACTTGTACCCCATTCTGGACATGATCGCCGAGGCCACGTCCGGAGTGAACGTAGACGGCATTGCTCCTGTGCCGCCCGACGACTGCTGATTCGGAAGTGTTTCGATGGGCCTGATCCGACCCTTCATCATACGCTGGAAGATGGTCGAAGATGCGGCATCCTTGCCCATCTTCCCCAGCTGACCCACCAGCGACGCGAAGGTCTGCGCGTTCTTCGTGCGCTCCTCAGGAGTGTCGCCCATCCACTGGGCCATCTGATTCAGGTCCTGCATGTTCGCGGACATGTTCTGCATGGCCGATGGATCCATCCCCGGCGTGCCTCCACCTCCACCGCCAATGGGCATCCCAAAGAGGGTATCCGACGGCATGCCCGCCGCGCTGGCTGTAGCTCCGCCTACTCCGCTTGCGGCCGACATGTCGCCGGCGCCACCTAGCATCTGTCCCATTACTTCTTACCTCCGTTTATCATGAACGCTTGTTGTGGGCTCGCATGCATGTTTTGGAACACCTTATACATACCATCGCGGTTGGTCACACCCGCGCTCTGTAGCATGTGCATCCGCTGCTGCGCCGTGAGGCCCTGTGCCATCTGGCGCTTGCGGTACATCTCGAGTCCGTTATTAGGATTCCATGCCGGCGTGCCCAGGCCCATTTGAGGCGTCAAGTTGACCTGGCTTTGCGCCAGCTGCATGAACATCTGGTGCTCTGCGGGTGTCATGGCTAGAAGAAGAACACAGGTAGCGTTATACCTGGCGTGTCTACCGGGGACAGAAGCAGCGAATACGAGACTGTCCCATTGCTAGCTTGCTTCGCTTTCGGTAAGAATATAGGTATAAATCCACTCCCTGCCGGAATCGTTAGTGGGAACTCAGCAGTCTGTATTGTGCTATCCCACTGGAAAACCACATCGTAATCGTTGGCCAATTGAGGAAACTTGAAGTACACAGATTCCTCACCCGTCGACGGCCACGGAATCTTAACAAATTGAAGCGGAGCCGGAATGTCAACGACTAAATGCCGCCCAAACTGGGAGACGAACGTATCGCTTAGCGACTCGACAGCCGTGTTATTCACGCCCACCATCGAGACGAGGAGCTGAATCGTTGTTGGCATTACTGCGCCTCTGGGCCGAGTGTCGTAGGCGTCATGTTCCCCATTTGCTCCATGTACTGCTCCATGTTGTCTTTCCACTCGCCCGTAGTTTGATCAGGCTGCTCTTGGGTATAGTCGCCCTCGTCGCGCTCTACACCTTGCTGGTCAGGAGACGTCCACTGCTTGGTGGCGTCCAGGATTCGATCCGACGCCTGCCGATTGATCGGGATGCTCGTATACAGATCGCCTCGCTCGTCGATGCGAAGCGCCCCGCTATCCATCAACTCCTGGACCCGAGTTTGAACATCAATGTTGGGATCGTGCTTGAGGTCATGATTGAGATCAGCAAGCTGCCTCATATGCAGGTGCCGCTTAGCTCGCTCCATGGCAACATCTGAGCCATGGTTGACGAGATCATGCATGAACATCGCCTGTTCCATCTGATTGAAACGCTGCCCATGAAGCGCGAGCATCCGCTCAGCAGCTATCTGGTTATCAGAATCATCTTGGCTTGGCTGCTCAGCAGGCTGCTCCTCGGGCGTAGGCTGCCTATTCGTTAGCTCGAACGTCTTTGGATCAATCTTCTTCCACATGATGTCGCCTGTGGTTGATCCATACGTCCGGCCCTCGTCGGCAGGCGCACCCGACGGGTAGCCAACACGAGCGTCGGCGAACATGCGGAGATTTTGTTGCCTAGCATCGCCACCCGCAGCGGCTTCACGCTGGGCTATAGACTGGCTAAGATCCTTCGGCCGCTCGACGTACTTGGCGAACCGCCCAGCAATCTCAGCGGGTGTGCCGCCACCGGCAAAGGCCCGCCTGTATGCTGTTCGCTCGTCCGAGCCACCATAGTCGCGAGACGTACCCGAGCGCTCCATGTCCATCCAGTCCATCTGCGTCTCGGGGTCGCGCCAATCCTTCTCGACTGAGTCAGCGTAATTCTTCAAACCCTGTAAGCGATCCTTGTTCCACTGGAGGAAGCCGTAGCTGCTTTCGTTCGGCACGGACGACTTGACGCTAGGCGAGAAGCCCGACTCCACAGCGATATTGCCGGCTGTGCCCTTGGCCTCCTCGGGGGTCCACCCACGGCGCCTCATGCCTACGATAAACGCGTCGGCTGGATCTGCTGGGGTATAGTCGCTAGCCATCAGTGGCTCTCCTGGCGGATGCCGCTTTCGCTCGAATCGATCATGCCGCTTCTGCAGATCCTGCCACCAATCAAACGTATATCCAGGCGCTTGGCGGCGGTCTTCGATATTCGCGCTGATTGGCCGGGTGGCCATGCCCGCATAGTCATGTAGCGAACGCGGGGCATCTGGTAGATTCCTGTAGTCAGGAGAGAACTCGAGACTAGGCATCTCGCTGGGCCACCTAATCTCCTTGACGTGCCGCTGCTTCGGCGGAATCGGATCGTCAACGAATGCCTCTTCTGGACCCATCAGTATCCCGTGTGCGCAGAGATGCCCTCATACCGATAGGGCTTGTCCTCGTCGGCCTCGAACTGCTGAGTCGAGCTTCCCTCCGGGGCTATCCACACTTGAGGTCCGTATCCGAGAGCGTCCAGCAAGTCTACGGTTTCGCCCAGAGGGAAGCTCTCAAACTCCTCAACGAGTGCTTTGCAAGTGCTGCGCCGTAGCCAAAGGCGACCGCGTTCGGCATATGGCTGGAGACCGCGGATCCGAGTCTCCTTCCCCTCACGGCTGCCGGGCCTCACCTCCCGTATATTCAACCACTTCCTACGGCGCAGACACTCGGCCTCCATGAAGCCTTTCAGCGCGCGTTGGTAAGCGACGCCTTCCACGGCGACCACCATCGGGTCCCACCGCTCGGCCATCTCGAACACCTTGTCGATCATACGAAGCGGCTGGCACCGGTCGGCCCACGCCTCGAGCACGAAGATGCGATCCATCTCGTCAAGGCCCGCGCATACAACGGCAGAGCGCGCCGCGTAGTCTTTCTCGCTGATCGCGGGGTCGATGAGGATAACAGGTATGACCCGGGATGGCTTCGGCTGCCCCACTACACGCAAGACCTGAGAACTCGACTCGTTGTCGGGCTCCCACCCGTCAAGTTCATAGTAGCGAAGCCATCCCGGATCGAATGTCATGTGCTCGGGATCGAACGGCTCATTTTGATACTGGCAAGAGAATTTAAACGGACCTATCTTGGCCCGAATGCGCTCAAGTTCGTGCAGCGGGAAGCGCTCGGGCCATAGCACGCGACCCCGCTTGTCGATCGCTTTCCGATGGAAGAAATCCACGTCTAGTTCATGTTCCTGGATCCAGCTGTAGAGATCCTTGAAGGTCCAGGTCGTGCCATACACGTCGATCGGGTCCGTCGGGCGAACGAGCAGGGATTCGGTATATAGATACCAGTCGATCGTCTTCTTCATCACGTCTACGGATTCGGATGCCTCCTTCCCGACAAGGTCGTCGAGCTTGATATGGGTATAATGTCGGCTAACCACAGCGCCACCGACACCCATTGCTTCCACGGTCGATTCGGGAAAGTCTTGGGTCCGGGGAATGAGCATCTCTTGCTCGTTCCACTTTGTCTTGGCGGTATCAGGTATAATCTCCGGGAAGAGCCACCGGAAGATCTGCGACCGCTCGAACACGGCTTGGATACGTCGTAGAAAGTGTGCAGAGTTAGTTGCGGTTTCATTGCCAATTAGCATCCGTGTGTTACAGTCAACCGCGATCCGCCGTACAGTGTCGGCGATAGTCCAGATCGAGGTCTTCAGGTGGTCGCGCGGGACTAGCCCGAGCTTGCGTCGGGACGGCCGCTCGATCCACCGACACATGTCCCCATGGACATGCGGAACGAGGTCCTCGAAGCCCACAATAGCCTTGCCCATCACGTAGGTAGACCGCTGGGCCTGAAAGCGCAAGGATTGGCGCACGTTCTCGGAGTGATCATCGCTTAGACCCTCCGCAGCGGCCATCCCGGCGTATTCGAAGTCAGTCAGCATCTATGGACTTCAATCCGTTGAATCCTCAGCGTCGTCGTCATCCTCTTCGAGCTCGCTGAGTTCCTCCTCAGAGCCTTCGTCAGCGTCCGGGATTTCCTCTTCGGGTGTCTTTGCGTCGTACCCACTCACCCTTGTATACCGGAAGCCAGTCGACACATCCGTCAACACATTCATTGTGACCTCCTTAAAGCTTCTTGAGCCCTACGCGTGCCGCGCGCTCCATCATGTCAGGGAAGTCGCCGTAGTTCACTCCACCGCTAGGCGGTGGGTTCCTCGCGTTCTCCATCGCGCTGTCGATCATCCCCAGCGAACCCTCCATCACAGCCTGGGGATCTTGCCGCCACTCGGAGCGATCGTACCAGTTGCGCTTTCGCGAAATTCTTGGGGTATGCCGTGGATACTTCAACGTGACGTGGCGAACGCGGTTGAGAGCCTTCATTAGTAACCTGCTAGCGAACCGCCAGGGCCGTCTGCGTTCGGGACGCGCTTGCTTTTAGGGCTGCCGGACCGCCCCGCTCCACCCCCCTTCCCCTTGGCAGGCTTCATCTTGCGAACCTTCGCGATGAACTCTTGCTTTTCTTCCTTACTTGGCTTCTTCATTTCCGCATCTTTCCTAGGGTTTCGGCGAACCTAGCCCGTTGCCCGATCTTTCCACCCTTCGTCGCCGCCGCCGCTATCTTCGACTTCGGAATCTTCTTCCCCTGGGGCACTCCCAGGTCGCGGTGCAACTGGCCCGGCTTCTTGATGGCCTTCTGTATGAACTTCTCCGCCATTGTGCCTCCGCGGAGTGACGTCGATTGCCTGGTGCTCTTTCAACACTTGGGCCACCCGGCCCAACGCCTCCGCGTCCACGGTGTGAATAACCTCGCTTTGTATCTTGGTCGGCGCCCGCTTCCCCGCGCGGTCGAGGATGTCCTGGGCCGTGTTAGCTGCGCCGAGTTGCGCCCGCACGCTTTCCTTCTGCTCGAATAGCCGTTCCATCACCTCCTTCTCGATGACGAAGGCACGGTTGGCCGTGTGCGTGATCGCATCATCCAGCGTCTTCGCACCGTTCCTGATGTCATCCGCGAAGGTTGACTCGATCGCGAGGAGATAACGCGCAACGCGTGGCCTCTTCAAAATCGAGGAGATCGTCATGTAGTCGACGTCGATGAAGTGACCTATTGTTTGCTCCGACATGCCAGCCGCGCGCATCAAGGCCACGCGACGCTCGAGTGGCTCTAGATCTCTATAGTCAAGGTGTCTGCTCATGCTCGACTCAGCAAGGTAGTGTCATGGATGTCCAAGCCACGTACAACCTGTGTCTCGCTTGACCCGTGGCAGTAGACAGTATAAAGCACGTCACCCGAAAATGGGTCGACGTGCTTGTCAACTCGCTCAACTGACTTATCGCAAATTGCGCAGTATGGCCACTCAAACTCCACCGATTGGTCCGCCTATCTCCACACCCGCCTGGCAGAAGTTCTCATGCTTCTGCTTGTACGACTCCGCATCATCCCACTCGATCGAGATGGCCCACCCGCAGCGGCAAATCACAAGGACCTGCCTCACACTGGCGGCCCCTTCTTGGTAGGCTTGAAAGCACCAGGCTCCTTCCCACCACTCTGCGCTGCGCGGAGGCCCTTGCGCAACATGCCCGTTAACGCGCGTCCCTGCCCACTTCCAACGAAGCTGCCCGGCTCGGGATCTTGCGGCTTGAAGTTTGTGGGCACGATCTTTTTGAATCTCATCGGTTGCCCCGCTTGAGCTTTGCGGCTCGTGCTGCGACTGCTTTCCCGCTCGTGGGCTTGCCCGCTTTGACATGGGCTGGGAGCCCCTTTGTCTTTGTAGCGGCGAAGTCCTTCAGCTGCGACTTCGTCATGTCCATTCCAGTCTTCTTCCCGGCTTTCGCTTCGCCGTACTTCATGCCCATGTAATGCTGCTGGGCCTTGCTAACACTTGGCATCTCACCCACCGCGGCGCTGCGTCACTGGAGGCGGCGGAGGTGGTGCTGGTGAGACGTAAGGAGCCGGAGAGGCCGGAGGGGGCTCGGTAGGGTGGATACAGGCGCAGCCAGAAAGAACTAGCAATAGAGCTAAAGCCTTCATGGTATCCTCGCGTGCGGGGAAAGCCCCGCGATAGAAAGTAGCCAAAACAATAGCCAAATCACGATCCCGATAATCACGACCGCGTTCAAGATCTGCTTGATTCGGGCATCCATCGGAATGAGCGTATTGACAGCCCACAGCAATACGCCAAGCACGATCAGGACGACGACGATCTGGATTAAGTCCATCAGACCTCCTGTGTGTGGGTGATCGCGTTGGCGAACTTTTGGGCGTAGCCTTGGATCTGCTGCGCACAGTCGAGCCCATTCACGATCTTGCGGGCATTGTAGAAGTCCGTCGTGTCGGTCTCGACGTTCTTGCATGTGATGTACTTGGGCAGGCCCACACCCGTGAAGTCACCGTCGTTCATTCCCTGGAATAGGACCTGCATCGCGATGGTGGGGTCCAGAGCGAGATCAGCGTTCTTGACGAGCTCGTCGTTCAGCCCAAGCTTCTTGTCTTGCTTCACGTAGTTATCGTACCACGTGAGCTGCACGTAGCCCCGACCATAGTAGCATTGCCCATATGGCCCCGCGGGATTCCCGTATGACTTGCCCTTCCCTTTCCCGTATTCGGCAATGGGCTGCATCGTCTGAGCAGTCTCGTGGAAGGTCGTCGCCAGGACATATGCTAGGTGCCGATCGTCGACCAAGTTGCTCTCGGCATAGTCAAGCAATGCGTTGAGACCATCCACTTGGGACTGGTTGAGTGAGCCCGCGAACAGCGAGCCCCTTACCGAGTCGAAGAAATACTTCCGTTGGATCATAGGACCACGAGGGTAGCCGGCACGCAGAGCTCATCGAACTGCGTGATGAGAATCTGCTGGCTTTCGAGGATGTTGGTGATGAACGGCCGGGCCTGCTTGAATGGACCGTCGTTCTTCGTATGGTTGCACACAAGCGTAGTGGGCTGCCCAGTCGGCGGGATGCCATTCACCGTGGCTTCCACGCAGAGCGAAAGAGGCCCGCGCTTGTCGATGTCCAATGTGATCGTGGCAAACTGGTCCTGCACGGTCACGCCGTCGAGCTCGTTGATCTTGAAGTTCTTAAGCGAGTAGCAGTCGAAGTTCGGGATGACGCCCGGCGGAGGGGGCGGCGGGATCGACACGAGCGACTTCGCGGTTTGGGTCGCTAGCCGAATCGGATTCCCAACCGTGGCCGTGAAGCTCGAGCCGAGCTTAGTCGTGATCTGGACATTCGGATGAATGACGGTGCCACTGATAGCGGGGATATCATAGGCGGCTAGATGGACTCCGTCAAAATCTACCCCACCACCAAAGGCACCGCCTGGTAGCGCGATGTCCGCCGGCGCGCACAGCCGGTGCAGGTTGTTGATCACGGTGGAGAAGTTCCCGAACTGATCTAGCACGGTAACAGGCACCGGCGGGATCTTGCCGCGCGGGACCTGGTAGCAGTCGAAGTTATTCGCGAGCTCAACCAAGATCTCGCCCGTTTGGAATCCGCCGCTATCGAGCAAGCCGTTGTCGCAGACAGCCTGATCGAACGAGATTACCTGCTCGATGAATCCAGCGGGATTCGTGGAAGGCGCGAGTACTTTCTGATCGAAGGTGAGCTCGCAGAAGGGAAACACGTTAGCCGGGATTACAATAGGAGGCGTCGCGATCACCGAGACGTGATCTACGGTGCGCGTGAAGGAGAAGGTCGTTGGGCAGGTCGTGGAGAAGTTATCGGCGAAGTCCATGATGCCCGGGCCTTCGGTGACACATGCGGGCACAGGATTGGGTGGGACCTTGCACGATAGGTCGAAGCCAAGATCTGTCATCGTGAGCGTATTCGTCACGCCGCCTGTGATGTCCCCAGCGCCTAGCTGGATCCGGGTCGTGATCACGTCGCCCACGGAGTTCACGGGCTTGGAGTTCTCGTAGAAGATGTCGATGAATCCGTTACAGACGTTCGCGGCGCGCGCAGTCGTGGCGAGTAGTAGGACCAGAGCGAGAGACTTCATTGATTCCCCTTATCTTTGGTATAGGGCCGGGCGTTGAATGCTTGTTCCACGCGGTAGGATATGTCTCGGTTCGCCGCTATGTTCCGATCGATAGCGTCCGAGAACAACTTGCTTTGGCGATCCAGCGCGGAGACTAGTGAATCTTGCATGGCAGCTACAATCTTCGTGCGGTCTTCCTCCTGCGTGCCAATAACCTTCAACGCAGTGTCGATGCGTGTAAGGACGAACCAAAGTAGAACGCAAGCGAACACGGTTGGGAGGCCAACAGTCGTGATCGCTTGCAGGGCGATAGAAAGCCACCCGCCGCCTGGGACGACAGTGAAGGGATTCTGCGGAGTTCCCGGCGCGCCGTTCGCCATCAGGGAATGGGTCGCGTGTCGTCGTCGCTAGTCCACTTAGTCGTAACCTTCGCGGGCGTGTCGATGTTCTGCCCCTTCCAGGGGAAGAAGTTATAGTTCGTGAAGATCGCTGCGTTCCCACCATTGCCGAGCCACCGGCGGATCGTGCAGGGGAACTCGTGGGCCAGCGACGCGATGCCCGGGTCGGGCGTCGGTGCGGCCATCAGGCGGCCTTGCTGAGCTCGGCGAGCGCGGCGTCGACCGCTGCGGGGACGTCGTCCGTGGACTTCGCTTGCAGCTTCAGCTTACCCTTGTCGTCCTTCTCAGCAAGCTTCGTCAGCACGGTCTTCATCTCGATCGGCCACGGCTGGGGGCGGAGAGCGACCATGTATTCGCTTGCCGCACGGGCCACCTGCTTCTCCGTAAGAGCTTCCGGATGCTCCGCCTTATTCACGGCCTTCTTCGCCTCGTCCTTGTTGGAGGCAGCAGGCGGCGTAGCTGGTGGCGCAGCTGCGTGCTCTTCATGAGAACCTACTCCCTCTGCTCCCTTAACGGTTGCCATGCTATCCTCCTTCTAATGGGCTGTCTTCAGCCCCCTTTATCTATAGGTCATGCAAGTCTTGTGCCAAGGCTCGGGCAACCTGAAAGCATTGAAACTCAGCGAGAGAAGCTTTCATTGGAGTTACCTTTTTTTATTGCGCGCTTTAGGACGGGGGTACCCTGCGGGTCCCAAGCTGTCACAGACTCATGGGGGGCGTCAAGCTTTAGCACGTGCTCTAGCAGACAATATAGCACTTGCTATATCACAGGCCAAAAAAAGAGCTATAGAAGGACCGATGGCCCCCTATATATAAGCACGCTTCTTGTCCGGCAAAACCTGTGCCATCGCTAAGAATAAAGCCAGCAATAACCCAAAGGCTATAGTCTAAGACAAAGAAAATGGGGAGTGGGTTATCCCACTCCCCATCTCCTGCCTTGCGCTACGCCTTGGGCGTTGCCTCGGGCGACTCCTCAGCGGGTGCCTCGGCCTCGGCCTTGGCATCTGCCAGGAGCTTCTCCTTGTACTGAGTGAAGGTCTCGGTTCCGGTCGCCAAGCACGCTTGCGCGAGTTCGATGCCCATTCCGGCGACCATCTCTCCGACCTGCTTGACGGCCTTGTCGGCGCGCGGATTCTCGGGGTCGAATCCGAGGGCCTGCATCAGGTTCTTGAAACCGGCCTGAAGATCGCCGGTCAGGCGGATGTAGTTCCCGCCCTTGATCTGTGCGGCCTTCTGCGCCTCCGTCTTCCTTACGAGTTGTGCCATTTGTACTTCCCAACCTTTCTAGCCGGGGTTCTTGCCCCGGACAAGAACCAGAGTACAGCACGAGCCATCGCCGGTCAAGCCTTTTCTGCGATCGGATGAAAATATTTTTGGCACACATGTTGCTATGCTGCCCCTCGCTCGGGCATATGGCATGCGCAACGTTGCGCTGTGCGCTACCAGTCTTGCGATGTGCTAGCCACGCACCTGCGACCTCGCACGTGCCTAGTCTCGAGCCCACGCTCGAGCGGGCGGACGCGCGGGCCGCTGGTCTGGCCGCTGGTTGCATGCCCGTAGGTTTGCCGACCTGCTCGAGATTCACGGCCGCTGGTTTGCTGCGTATCATTTCAATTCGTTGAAGTGGCAACAAGAGATTACAACATGACGCCTCATGTTATAGTTATTGAGCATGTATTCTAGATCACGCTCTCTCTCAGTCATAGCCACGCTCAAGCTGCCTCAAATCAGCGGTCAAATCCTGCAAATCTCTGTCTCTATATATGTTAAAAAAAAATAATAAAAAGAAGAGATAGATTATCCACATATACTTCGATGAAATTTGCAAGACTGAGATATAGGGAGGTGGGGAATACATGCTCTTTAACTATTACTCTCAGACCATTGCGAGTATAGCCGAGCTGAGCCCACACATCAAGCCCAAAACGTGTGGCACAGGACTTGCATGTATACCCAATGGACGGTCCAACCGTACCACTACACGCACAGGAGAGACACATGCACGACATAGATCGGCTATACCCACACGTACGACGCCGTAACTACACGCACAGAGCACGTCTTCGCATCGCATTCCAAGAGTTAGGTGTAGTAGATCACCTATTCCCTAACGACTTCTTCATCCGTCACTGGCGCGACCAACAAGCATACATCGAGCAGGTTCTACACCTAGACTTCTGCACACGATGCAAGATCCCGGTGCCTAGCCTCGAGGGTGCTATTTGTTCCAAGTGTGCGCACAGCAACGAACACGCATGGCGCGTCACTCGAGAGCAACGCGAGGAGGCAGTCATGCGCTCGCTCACTGATAAGCCAATCATCCCAGAGGATATGCTCGAGATATTCCGCACAAAGCAGAGCGGAGTACCCACGCGACCCATGATACAAGAGCATCCTCAGGTCTCAGTGATGGATATACTCGCCAAGGCACGGAAGCAGAGCTAAGCGGCTCGGCCGCTACGTACTTCAAATGCTTGAAGGCCGCAGACGGCCTTACACGCGAGGCGCGGGCAAACTAGGCAAGATCTAAGGCCAGTGGGTGCCAACCTTCTGTCAGTCTTTTTACTTGCCCGAATGAAATAAAACTTGACAGGCAAACTACCGTGTGGTAGGCTGTCCTTGTGGCCCCAGATTCTACCTCCTGCGATCAGGCACTCTTGCAGGCACGTCTCTGCCCACGCGCGTACTATCGCGCAGAAAGGACTCCATGTCGACTAAGCTGATCTTCAATACGGAACCACGCCACGTACACCCGGTCAAGACCGGCCTTGAGTATCGCGTGGACGCCCGCACCAAGAACGAGCCCAAGCGTGTCTGGTCCGACGTCCCAACCTACAAGACGTGGCTAGACGGGCGCCCCAATACCAGCCTGAACAAGCAGGGCTACCAAGCGTTCAAGCGTGAGAATCTCTCACAACAGCAACAGGACGAGTTCTACAAGCTCATGGATAACGTCCACCGCTTGCTTGCCGAGCGCGCGAGGATCGATCACGAGTACTCGAAAGCCCTAACTGCGCTCGCAGCGTTCGGCCCAGTCCCACCAGACTTCGAGATGCAAATCAGCGCGAAGGTTCGCGAGGCACTCAAGCTTCGCAAGCTCGACGGCAAGCCTGATCTCGATGGTGACGCATGAAGGCTATCTTCAAGAACGGTGCAACCGTCACGATCATTCCCGAGCTCAAGCGCCAGTCGCACGTGCTCCCCATCGACAAGATCGACCAACGGTCCAAATACGGCCGCGTCATCCGCATTGACAACCAGGTATGGGACTGGCTTGTCACCAATGCGCAAGGTGACGAGAATCCCAACGCCGTGCTACGACGCCTTGCAGGTCTGCCCACGAAGGCCAGACATTCGCACTGGCACGAAGCACGCAAGCTGCGCATAGACGCAAGAAAGGATAGCTGATGTCCAAAGGGTTTCACATGTCCGCGGAGGAAGTCCGAGCGTGGCTCGCACAGCACGGGATGACCATCCGCAAGAACATCGAGGGTGAGTACCGTGTCAACTTCAAGGATGGCGTCGAAGACACGGCCTACTACACAAACGATCTGCAGGACGCCATCTCAACAGCACTGGCAATGGCCAGCGAAAGGAAGATCTAGATGCCAACCGTTGGAGATATGCTCAAGGCGATCGGCAAGCTCCCGATGGATGCTCCCAAGCCCATCAAATGGCTAGGCGGCAAGCCCGAAGAGTGCCAAGCCTGTCACGGCACGCTCGGCTCCATCTTCTATGATTGCTTCGTGCGCCAGCTAGGCGCATGGGCCATCGTGTGCCACGCCTGCTTCCGCAGCCACAAGTGCAAGCTGGGCGTTGGAGCGGGCCAGAAGTACAACAGCAAGACGCTCGAGAAGGTGGCAGGATGAGCAAGCCAGATAGCTGGGTCATCTGCCCCGAGTGTCACGGGGAAGGTAAGCACGCGCACGCCATCGACGGAGATGGCATCACCGCAGAGGAATGGAACGGGCCTGACTGGAGCCCCGAGGAGCAGGAGACATATCTCGCTGGTGGCTACGACCAGCCCTGCTCGCCCTGCAAAGGCACAGGCAAGATGAGGGCCTCAGAGGCCCGTGCCTATCGCGAGCAGAAGCACGAACAAGAGATGGGATATTAGGTGCACCATGTTGGGTGAACTATTCTTTGCAGCCCCATTCTTGTTCATCATCGCAATCGCCCGTTCGCGTAGGCTAGGCGACTGGGACGATATCATCGTGTTCATCACTCTGATCACCTTCATGTTCTTCAGGGCCATATTCCAACCGTAGGGATACCAGCACCGATGGGCTGTGCGATAGCCCATCCAAGGTGTTATCCCCAACACCCAACAACCGGGCCTCACGGCCCGCAAAGGAGACATGATGGTTATCAAGGTAGATAAGCTCAAGGATGTTGGCATCCAGGTCACAGCTCAGGTCAACGGCCAGAAGTACAGGCTGCCCGACAGCATGGTCATCGAGCTGTACTTCGAGAATGGCAAGTTCCCCCAGGAGCTCCACGACGCCATCCGCAAGCTGATGCCAGGCCAGCAGATCGAGGCTGACATCATCGGCGAGGGCACGATGAGGAAGATCAACGACTTCCTCATGCTCCAGGCCATCAACACTACGGGCGAGAGCAAGTGAAGGCCAAGGCCATAGACGTCCTGCCGGCACCGAAGTCGCCTGACTTCAACGGCACGAAGGTCTACGTTCACTTCATGATCGCACAAAGCATCGACGCGCGTCTCCGTGCAACCGCATTCGCTCGAGGCTACAAGCCAGCAGCGTTCCTCGAGGAGCTGC